>ULRU01043246.1_pt1 | contig 20303 bp, 20 predicted proteins | sample 1955831 | NCBI WGS metagenome assembly ULRU01 (sample SAMEA4835693, study PRJEB28245) | human gut metagenome | biome: gut microbiome; material: fecal sample | place: Denmark | collected 2008 | reverse complement strand
CATCAAATTGTGTCATCCCTTGACCGATTCTGCCTGCCGTGATATAATAAGGAAAAGGAGCTGAGGTTTATGGCAGCTATGCGGTTCACGATCAGGTCGGAAACTGACCTGATAAAAGCAATAAACAAGTACGGATTTCTGCCGTTCTTCCGAAACAGTATCAAAGGCTTTTCCATAGAGGAGCATATTGCACCGGAACACTGGTATTACTCTGACAGCGGACAGTGGGACGCTTGGGAATGGAAAAGTCCGGTCATTCAGAAAACAGGCTGTGCCTATGGAAAGTTCTTTGAACACAAAGCGGTCTATATCAGCAAGGAGTGGTTTCCCGACTTTGCAAACTATCGCCGTGACGGATATGACTTCGATGCAAGGTACGATGAGGGGCTTGCAAAACATACAGATAAAGTCTTCTATGATCTGCTTGACAATAACGCTCCGATCATATCCAAAGAACTGAAAAAGCTCGGTGATTATCGCAAGGGCGGCAATAAAGGATTTGATACTTCTATCACCAAATTACAGGAGCAATGCTATATTATCACAAGCAACTTCGTCTATATGACCGACAAGAACGGGCAGCCCTACGGGTGGGGTGTGGCAGAGTATTCTACTCCCGAAAAGTATATGGGTGATAAATTTACGGATAAGGTCTATCAGAGGGAACCGGAAGAATCTTACAAGCTTATCCTTGAACACCTGAAAAAGATACTGCCCCAGGCAAGTGAGGAGCAGATAAAAAAGATACTGAAATAAAACAAGAGCTGCACCTTGACGATGCAGCTCGATTTCGTTGTGATTGTCTTGACACTAACTGCCCATTGTAGTATAATAGAGCAAGTGTGTAAATGCAGGAGGTTATAGTTATGATGGACTCTATCACAGTCGGTGCTAATATCAGAATGACCGAAGCGGTCACCGGAGATTATCCCGTCGGCTCTACGGCAACAATACTTTACATAGACGAAATGGACAATGTTTTTATAGAATGGTCGGATGGTAAGCTGTCCAAGTTCTCGGATAAACAGGTCATACACGGATTTGAGAAGATCACGCCTAAGTATTCCGCTGCGATACAGGAACATATTGAGCGTATCACACATTACGAAAAGATAATGGACAGGGTTCAGGCACTGGACAGCAACTCACCTGAACACAAGAAGCTACTTGGTGAGCTATCTGCCTATTACATCAGTGATGCTTGGAAGCGTGACTTTGCTGCCGATGAAGCAGGACTTCTCCCAAAAGACCTGAAACGTGGCGTTCTCTCTGAGGATGGTATTTATAATCTGCTCGAAGAATCCTCGACTGACTAAAACATGGTATCAGATAGTGAAGCTCTCAACTATGAGGGCTTTTTCTTTTCAGCAGATTGACCTTTCAAAGCCTTGTTGTTCAGAAAGATTTATGATTCTCTTTCCAAGCTTCTCCGCATACTGCATTGTTTTATATGCTCCGCCGCTTTCGCGCTGAATACAGCACACAATAAGGTCGGAACGGTAAACAAGATACCTGTTCCTGATCAGGATAGCTGCCTTCGGGTGAGCTTCGGACGATTCCTCACATACCTCGACTTCATCATAGTAGCCGAGGTATTCTTTTTCATTGTCACGATATTCCGCCTTCATGTATGGCAGAACCAGAGTAAAATGCGTGTTGCCGTACCCGTGTTCACGGACAGCTCTCTTTATGGCAGCAGAAGCAAGAAGGTCAAACTCTCCGTCCCGTCCAATGAGAAATTCAACATACTCTTTCTGCATAATAAGGTCATGCAGGAGTTTCTCAAGCCGATTGTCTATTTCTGATGCCTGTTCAATGCTCCGATGCCCGAAAAAACTTACGGTAAAAATGTTCAGCATTTAGGTATACCTCGCTTCAAATAATACTATAATTATTATATCAAGGTATCAATGTGGTGTCAACCTGACTGCATACAAAAGAAGCCTAAAGTGGTATGATAATAGTGAAAGTGAGGTATTGCTATGGCTATTATAAAAACTTCGTTTACGCTTCGCCTGAATCTGATCGACCACGCAAAGATCAAGAAAATCGCTGAATCACAGAATCGCTCCATGACTAATATGATCGAAACTCTTGTAAAAGAAAAGATAAAGGAATATGAAAAAGAGAATGGAGAGATCGAGCTTACTGATGAGGATATTATCGGTGAATGAGCGCTCCAACCATTGTGACCGACTTTGATCCCAATGGATTCAAGGTTTCCCCATGATGAGAGCTGTTAGTGTGTAACGGCTCTTTTATTATAATTACGGGTTATATCCGGTATTCCGGTGTAATAATAATCAGACAAGCATACAACTCGGCATTTGTTAGTTCCTATGCAGTACCATACAGATCAGATCGAATATCTCGATTATTATGGAGGTGATAGCTGTGTACCGGACAATAACAATAGATGACAGTCTGCAATGATTGCCTTGCGGATTTCTTCTTTGCTGTAACAAATGCTGAGATTGTATGCTTATTGTATACAACTTAAAGGCGGTCTGAGCAGATCAGACCGTTTTTTCTATGTCAAAATGTGATAGAAAGATGAAAAATCGCCTTGTAAAATGAAAGTTCTGTGAAAATCATTCCTTTTGGAATAATACATCATCATGTGCTTTATGGCTTGCCCACTGATAAAATGTATTATTCTCAGGTAGGAGTATATCACAAGGGCATTATCACAAAAATGCGGAAATACGGTGTTTTGAACGATAACGATTATTCCGTTTGGAAACGGTTGTTATCTGGCTTTTTCGTGCAGTTTGGTTTATAATAATGAGAGTACGCAGTCCGATATGAGGACGCTGCTCCATATAGTGAACCTAATGCGCAATAGGGTTACTCGATCACTGTATGGACAACTGAATAATGAACAGTCAAATGAACGAGTAATGTTTGATTGTCGGACGGTCAAGAACCGAATGACAGGATCACTGTGTTCATTTGCGCTTCTCCGTCCGACGGAAAGGACGGAGATTTTTATGAAAAGTATTATTCAGATTCCTCGGATTCCGCTGTTCACTGAAATAGAAGGCCCCCAAAACTATGCCATCTACATATTCGGGACGAACAATCGACTTCTTCAGGACGCAGATACTTTTGGTGATGCACTTGCACGTTATCTGAATGAGTACGGTATCACTCAGGATATGTTCGCAAGAATGACGGGTATAAGCCAGTGTACGATCTCCCGTTACCTGAAAAATGAGAGAAAGATACGGCAGCGTTACCTGTGTGCTGTGTGTATTGCTCTTAGGCTTCACCCATTCAGACAGAGATACCTTTTCTTCAAAAGCGATAATCTTATCCCAGGAACATACGGCTTTAAGGATCAGACCGACTATATCCTCTGTGATTATCTGAACGGCTGTGCTTACAATGAGAGCTACACTCTTACGGCATATAATGACCGTATGAAGAAGCTCGGTTTGAAGTCTCTTACAAGTCTGACCTCTGACATGGAGGGCGGCAAGTAATGGGGAAATTTTTCTATACGCACTTCGGCGATGATGTTCCACGACATATTGAGGATGAATATAACAAACTCAGGCGCAAGGAAATGTGGCTTGAGGAGAAAGAAGCTGACTTTCGGGCATATTCCGTAGATTATGACGAGCTTGTGACCGTCATAGCCGATCCCTCGACTCTTCCTGTAAACGAGATTGCAGCCGAAAAAGAAGCCCTATTTCAGTCTCGGCTTGACTTCCTGCCTGTTGCAATGGAAATGCTCAGAGCAGAGTTTCCGGAGGGTTATGCACTGATAAAGGACTATTTTTATAGCACGAACAAGGTTACCTTGATGTATCTTGCAAGCAAATATGGGCTTACAAAGAATATGGTGAGGTATCGTCTCAGGCTTGCAAAAGAGAAGCTAAAAGAGTATATCATCTTGCACGAAAACGAATAGACTGTTTTGTGCATAGTGCCGATTTTCTTCTTTTTGAAGAAAAAAATCCCGAAAATCTTTCCCACTTTTCCGATTTTCACGGTAGTAAAGTGAAGGGGTTTGATGAAGCAGACATTAAGCCCCCTCGAATTCCTCCTTCTTTTACGAAGGCAACCACTGAGCTGAGGGAACGGTGCGGCTTCTTTGTCCATTTTCAGGCTGTACCGTTTCCGGAGGTTCGTTTTTCTTTCATTTTTCGATGCTCTATCGAAGCTCCTTTCACTATGACAGCAGAGATGCTGTCGGGAGAGCCTGAGCCTGCGGCTTGGGTTCTGCCAAAAACATCTCTGAATGCGACAGTTACATTTCTCCTATTTTCATATTGGCAGAAATACTGCTACTCCTGCGTCGGGGGCGGTTCACCGTTCCCGACAACTCAGGAGTACCATTATAAACAATAAACACCGACAAGATAGAGAGAGGGTGTTCTATATGAATGAGATCACAATCGCTGTGAAATACGATAATGATAATCCTACCGTCAGCGGACGGGAGCTTCACGCTGCACTTGAAGTGCAGACACCATATAGAATGTGGTTTCCACGAATGTGCGAGTATGGATTCACTGAAAATGTGGATTATTCAGTGACGAACATTTTTGTTCATCACTCAAAAGGTGGTTCTCAGGAGTATATCGACCATCAGCTTACCATTGATATGGCAAAGGAGCTTTGTATGATACAGCGTACCGAGATCGGCAAGCGCTGCCGTGAATACTTCCTGAACCTTGAAAAGCAATGGAACAGTCCCGATGCGGTCATGGCAAGAGCGTTACAGATCGCAGACCAGAAGTTGGAGCTTGCAAAACAGCAGAATGGCAGTCTCATCGAGACAACTGCGGTTCAGGCAAAGCAGATCGAGGTCATGAAACCGAAAGCCGACTATTGTGATATGGTACTGCATTCCGAGGGGCTTATGCCCATAACAACTATCGCAAAAGACTACGGAAAGTCCGCAAAGTGGCTGAACAAGTGGCTTCACGAACACGGCATACAGTATAAGCTCGGCAAGGTATGGCTTCTGTATCAGAAGTATGCTGATCGTGGTTATGTTAAGTCAAAGACTTTTACTGTCTTGGACGAAAACGGTGATTCCATCGCCAAACCGAATACACAGTGGACGCAGCGTGGAAGAATGTTCATTTACGAACAGTTGAAAAAAGAAGATATCCTGCCCCTTATCGAGCAGGACGATAGCTGAAACGCTGTCGGGAGTATCCGTTCATCGGGTACTGCCTATGGTGCTTCATACACACCTCCTTGTTTTAAACGACGGCTGATGTGCCGTCGGGAGCTTCTATTCCTCGGAGTAGGAGCTGCCAACAGTACATCAATCTTTGGGCATAAAAATAACCGACAGACGATGTACGCCGTCCGATCAGGTCGGCTCAGTATCTTGAAAACTGAATATGAAACATCAACGCTATTTGTTTTCTATTTCTTCCTCCCTGAGAGGAGTGCTCATCATGGACGAAACTTTGGAGATTCAGGAGCATCAGCAGGCAGAGGACGATATATATCGGACGATGTTTGCTGATTATCCCGATATTGTAGGCGTAGATCAGCTATGTGAAATGCTCGACCTGAAATACAAGACTGTATGCAAGTTCGTCAGAGAGGGTAAGATACCTCGGATGCCTGATGGTCGCAAGATCAGAGTGGCAAAAATCGAGGTCATAAATTACGTTCTGCAACGCGCACAAAACAAGCCGTGAAAACCAGGTCAATGCGCCGAAAATAGAGAATTGCGGTTGGTAGGTCTTGCATTATATTACGATTCGCGCTATAATTGAGTAGTCAACAGCAGACTTCTACCGCTTTCAACGCAAGGAGGAAATAATAATGAAAGCAAGTCTGCCTTACAAGTATATCACTTCCGTGAAGAACGGAAAACAGTATGTTGTTTTTGATTTCAAGGATAAAGCGGGAAAGCGTAAGCGCAAGTGGGTGTCAACAGAACTGCCTGAGAAATGCACCAAGAAAGCTCTCAACGAAGCTGTCGAGGAGATCGTGGCTGATTTTGCTGAAAAGTGGAACAGCAATCAGGTCGTTCTCAATGTAAGCCGTAAGAACGATAGTGATACCGAAAGTAATGAAAACATCATCGTCAACAAAGAGCTTAACAGTTTCTTTTCAGACTGGCTCACAGCAATCAAGGCAAATTCTGCCAGAACAACATTTCAGTGCTACAAGAGAAATGCAGAGCGCTTTGTAAAGTACATGGGTGTTCACTATCCTGATGTGACACTTGCTGACCTGAGCCATACACATATCCAGGCTTACCTCAACCATAAAATGAACGAGGGCGTTAAGGGAAGTACGGTCAAACAGTATTACCTTGCTTTGCATTCGGCTTTTGCCTATGCAGTAAAAATGGAAATGCTGACACAGCACCCAATGGATAAGATGAGTGTACCGAGAGCAGAGAGACATGAAGCAGTCTTTTATAATGTAGACGAGCTGAATGAATTGTTTGAGGTATTCAAAGGTCACAAGCTGGAGCTTATCGTACACATTGCAGCTTATTACGGTCTGAGAAGATGTGAGATCCTCGGTTTGAAGTGGGATTCTATCGACTTCAAGAAGGGAACGATCACTATCGAACGTAAGGTCGTAAGCGATTATGACGAAAGCGGACAGCCCAAACTTTTTGTGGAAACCAGACTGAAAACAAACTCTACAAGAAGAACCCTTCCGCTGATTCCTCATATCAGAGATATGCTTCTTGAAAAGAAGGATATGGACAAGCGATATAAAAAGCTCTGCGGCAAAGATTACATTACGGAATTTGAGGGCTTTGTATGCTGTGATCCTTATGGAAAGCTCATCAGTCCGAACACGGTCACTCATGATTTTCATCAGGTGATCAAGAAGAATGGATTGAAGATGCTTCGCTTCCATGATTTGAGACATAGCTGTGCGAGCCTTTTGCTTGCAAATGATATTCCAATGAAGGCAATTCAGGAATGGCTCGGTCATGCAACATTTAATATCACGGCGAACCTTTATAGCCATTTGGACTATCATGCTAAGGTCACTTCGGCTGAGACTATCGCAAGGGTTCTCAGCGGCAAAAATGAAGATGCTACCACCGACACCAAAGAAACTGAGTCGGAAGAAGCACCCAAGAAGTCAAACAACAGAAAAAAGAAGAAAGACACATCTGCGGACAAGTCACAGACCGCAGCCGTGTAATTATATAATATACTGTGACAAAACTGAGGACGAAATAGAAAGAATCAAAAAAGAGCGATTTTGGTAGAAAAAACGGTAGAAAATTTTGGTAGAAGTCAATTATATGATTTCACAGGAGTTTCGCAAAATCCGTAATACCGAAAGAAAAAGCATATAAAACGAAAAAGTTCATATAATGCGCTGGACTTTGAGCCGATTTTATGGTATAATGTATACATAAAAACAGATAAGAACAAAAGACAACAGGACAGCAAGATAACAAAGAATAATACGCTCATGCTATACCCTTATGGGGAAGGTGGGGCTGTATTATCCGTCTGGCTGCTGTCAGGCGGATCTTTTTATGCTGTTTTGGAAAAAAATCACAAACGGAGGTATTGCAATGACCACGAAAAAAAGGATATGCACTGTTATAATAGTGCTTGTTATCGTCTGCACAGTGTGTGTGGGAGGCTTTTTCGTATGGAAAAAGACCGGCAAGGGAGGCTCAAAAAGCTCACAGAAGGTATATGTGCAGAAGGTATCGTCACTTAACACTGCGTCGGACTTCAAGCTTTCTAATCGCTCGTTCTTGGGCGTTGTTGAGGCACAGGAGTCTGTGGACGTAAAGTATGACAGCTCAAAGACGGTGGCCGAGATACTTGTTAAGAACGGTGACTCTGTTAAAAAGGGTGACAAGCTTCTTACATATGACGTTGAGGCTATAAATCTTCAGCTTGAGCAGGCTAAGCTCGAGGTGGAGAGGCTCCAGAACGAGATAGCTTCAAATAAGAGCCAGATAGCTGAGCTTGAAAAGGAAAAGAAAAACGCCGATCAGGACGCTGCTGTGTCATATACGACCCAGATCCTTTCTTTGCAGAGCGACAATGCTAAGAACGAATATGATATAAAGGCTAAAAACGTTGAGATCAAAAAGCTGGAGGCTTCCACAAAGAACGCATACGTCACCGCTTCTATCGACGGAACTGTTAAGAACGTCAAGACGGTGGACAAGCTTCAGCAGGACGGCGGCGACGTTATAATGCAGATAACAGAAGAGGGCGACTACAGAATAAAGGGCAGATTCAACGAGCAGAACAGCAAAGATATCATGCAGGGAGCTTCTGTTATCGTAAAGTCAAGGCTTGATGATTCCACTTGGAAGGGCGAGATAACTTCTGTTGACACAAGTCCGCAGAAAAATTCTGGTGATGATATATACAGCTTCGGTTCAAGCGATGAGATGAGCCAGTCTTCAAACTATGCTTTCTATGTTAAGCCTGAGAGCTTTGACGGACTTATGCTCGGTCAGCACGTTCTTATCGAGATAGACAACGGACAGGACACTTCTATAAACAAGACGGGCATATGGCTCTATTCCGACTTTATCTGCAAGGACGGCAAGAAGAATTACGTTTGGGCTAAGGACAAGGACGGAAAGATAGAAAAGAGATATGTTGAGATAGGTCAGAAGGACGAGGATAACGGTGACTGCGAGATAAAGTCAGGTCTTGAAAAGGGCGATTATATTGCATACCCTGACAAGTCTATCGAGGAGGGCATGACGGCTACCACCAATGAGGCTGATGTGTCTGTTCCACCTAATGACCTTGGCACGAACGACAACAGTGACGGTGATACCGAGGGCGGTGACGAGGACATCGCTTTTGACGGAAGTGATGAGGACGGCATGGCTATAGACGAGGATATGCTCGCAAGCATGACGGACGAGGAGATAGAAGAATACTTCAACAAGCTTTACGGTGAAGAGGAAAATGCAGAAAATGCAGACGGTGAGAATGCCGACGCTGTTGATGCTGACGCAGCTTTCGCTGAATAAGGAGGGCTTGCAATGGTATTTGAACTGAAAAATATCTACAAGGATTATTTGCAGGGCAAGGAAGCTGTGCCTGTGCTTAAGGATATTTCCCTTGAGGTTTCAGAGGGGGAATATGTGGCGATAATGGGTCCGTCAGGCTCGGGAAAGTCTACGCTTATGAACATTATAGGCTGTCTTGACAAGCAGACAAAGGGTAGCTTTGTTTTTGACGGCTGTGACATTATGCAGGCAAAGGATAGGAAGCTTTCGGAGATAAGAAACAAGAAGATAGGTTTTGTGTTTCAGAACTTTAATCTGCTCCCTAGACAATCAGCACTTGAAAATGTGGAGCTTCCGCTGCTTTATGCGGGGGTAGGCAAAAGAGAAAGACGTCAGAGAGCAAAGGCGGCTCTTGAAAAGGTGGGGCTTGCACAGAGAATGATGTTCAAGCCTACTCAGCTTTCAGGCGGTCAGAAGCAGAGGGTGGCTATTGCAAGGGCGATAGTCAACAATCCAAAGCTTCTTCTTGCAGACGAACCCACAGGCGCTCTTGACACAAAGTCGGGCGATCAGGTAATGGAGCTTTTCAAGGAGCTTAATGACGACGGTGTTACTATCGTTATGATAACACACGAGCCTGACATTGCAAGATGTGCAAAGAGGATAATGTATATCCGTGATGGCGAGCTTCATGGAGAAAAGGCAGGTGAGCAGGAATGAAAAAGGTAATAATAACACTCCTGTGCATAGCTATCCTTGGCGGAGGCGGATATGCGGGAGCAATGAAATATAAGAAAAATCAGGACAAGAAAACTGTTGTGTCGGTAGTTCCTGTTGACCTTATGGCGGAAACTGCGGATAGTTACGAGTGGGACAGCTCAGTGAACATGGACGGGCAGATAGTTTCTGCCAATGCTCAGAGAATTACTCTTGACAACGAGAAGCTTGTTAAAAAGGTGTTTGTAAAAAAGGGCGACACTGTGAAAAAGGGCGACACTATACTTGAATATGACATGACGGTGGTGGAGCTGGAGCTTTCACAGAAAGAAAATCAGGTAAAGGTCTGCGAGCAGAACATCAAAATGGCTGAAAAGGAGCTTGCTAAATACAAGCTTTTAAAGCCTTCTGAGGACGCACCGCAAGAGCCTGACGATCCAGAGCCTGAGCCGGAACCAGAGCCGGAACCAGACCCAGAGCCAACTCCAGATCCTGAGCCAACTCCTGAGCCTGTGGAAACTGTGGACGTTGTAAAGGCTGTTTTCCAGACGAAAAATGCAGGCACAAAGGACGATCCTTACATTATAAACTGCAACAGGAACACAAAGGTATCCAGAGCGTTTCTTGAAAGGATAAAGACAACGGGGGCTTATGCGGAGCTTTGCGTTTATGATGATAATTCAAACTTTATATACAAGTGGATAGTCAACCATGAAACAATTGGCAAAAAGGCTCTTGCAGACTGGACAGTTTCGCAGGGGATAACTGAGGACAAGGAAAGCGGTACGCTTTCTCTTGACACTTCTGTGGAGCAGTTCGGCAAGTTCTCTATCGTTGTGCCTGCAGGCTCAGACCGCAGTGATGACAGTGCTGGCGACAGCGATGATACTGATGATATCGACAATGGCGGTGATGCGGATATACCTGATAACGGTGATTATGATGATAATGACGCCGGCATAGATGTCACTCCTGCTGACCCGTCACAGACGGACGGTGCAAATTCAGGCTCTGAGGACTATATGCACAGCCGTGCAGAGATAAAGAAAATGATATCAGAAAAAGAGGACGAGATAAAGAGCTTAAAGCTTAACCTTAAGTCTGCAAAGCTTGACTACAATGACGCTTTGAAGAAAAAGACAGACGGCAAGGTAGTGGCTACTATCGACGGAGTCGTTAAAAAGATAGGCACTGTAAGCGACGCTGCCGCAGAGGGTGATAATTCGGACGATGGTGACGATAAAGACGATAAGGACATTACAGACGACAGCACGGACTACAGTGGTGACAGCTCTGATGATGACGTTTTCGCAATAATCGAGGGCGAGGGCGGAGTTTCCGTTACTTTTAGTGTGGGCGAGCTTAATCTTGACAGAGCGGCTGTGGGAAACACTGTTATGGTGAACTCATACAGCACGGGAATGAGCATTGACGCTGAGATAACAAAGATAAGCAGCGAGCCTACGTCATACTCGACAAACAACTGGGGTGACAATCCTAACAGCTCCACCTACACTGTAGAAGCTAAACTCAGCGACAGCACGGATTTCAACGTGGGCGACTGGGTAGGCGTTTCATTTGTGAATGACACCACGACCAGTGACAGCGTTTATCTGCCTATACATTATGTAAGGCAGGAAAACGGAAACTACTATATAATGAAAGCCAACAAGGACGGCAGACTTGTGAAAAGCTACATAAAAACAGGCAAGATAATGTATGGCACTAATATCGAGGTCAAGGGCGGACTTTCTATGAAAGATAAGATATGCTTCCCATACGGCAAGGACGTCAAAGAGGGCGTAAGGACAAAGGAGACCGACAAAGTCCTTTATCCTGAGTATTAAAAGGGGGCGGATAATATGATAGAAAATATCAGACTTTCATTTAAGGGAATACTTTCACATAAGATACGCTCGTTTCTTACTATGCTTGGTATCATTATCGGTATTGCGGCTATCATTGCTATAGTTTCCACTATCAAGGGTACAAATGAGCAGATAAAGAACAATCTTATCGGCGCAGGAAACAACACTGTGAAGATCCAGCTTTCAAATGGCGACACTGTTTGCGACTTTTCTTATGAAGCGCCACCGTCTAATGTGGCAATGTTCACACCGGACACTAAAAAACGTATCAACGAGCTTAAAGAGGTGGAGTCAAGCACTTTTTACCGCACAAGAAACAATCCTGACAATCTGTTTTATCTTAACAACAAAATGGATTCGTCAACTATATACGGAGTAGACAAAGATTATTTTGACACTGTTGGATACGAGATAGTTGAGGGAAAGGGCTTTGCGGAGAGAAACTTTACCAAATTTGACAAGGTGGCAGTGGTAGACAAGACGCTTGCAGAGGGTCTTTTCCAGGGTGAAAGCCCTGTGGGAAAGGTAATAGATATAAGTGGCGAGCCGTTCACTGTAATAGGCGTGGCTGTGAAAAATTCAAACTTTGAGCCTGTTATAAGCTCCGTGGAGGACTACTACACATACAATCAGACATCAAGCGGACTTGTCTTTATCCCCACAAACGATTGGGGGATAGTTTTCCGCTATGACGAACCAGAAAACTGTATCGTAAAGGCTGTGGACACGGACTCGATGACGAATGCGGGCAAAAAGTCGGCGGATATTCTTAACGAGAACGTTTCGGCTGTAAAGGGCGAAAGCAAGGAAACCAGCGCTTCTGTGGAATACAAGAGCGATAGCCTGCTGGAGCAGGCGAAGTCATTGCAGGATCTGAGTTCATCGACTAATAAGATGCTTATATGGATAGCTAGCATCTCACTGCTGGTAGGCGGTATAGGCGTAATGAACATTATGCTCGTGTCGGTAACAGAGAGAACGAGAGAGATAGGACTGAAAAAAGCACTGGGAGCAAGGAAAAAGAGAATTCTTGCACAGTTTTTGACAGAAGCGGCAGTGCTTACGAGCATAGGCGGAATAATCGGTGTGCTGACGGGCATAGGGCTTTCGCAGGTAATAGCGAAGGTAGCGGAAGTTCCTGTGGCGATATCCTCGGCGTCAATAGTAGTGTCGGTGGTATTTTCAATGGTAGTTGGAATAGTATTTGGACTTATTCCGTCCATAAAGGCGGCGAAGCTCAATCCTATCGACGCTTTGAGATATGAATAATAAGCTATAATAAAGCGGTGTCGGAGTGTAAAGCTCTGACCCGCTTTTGTTTGCCTACACAGCTTTATGATAAATCAAACCTTAACGCTTCGATGTCGGGACGTCGGGGGCGCCGTCCCCTACATTTGGGTGCAGTGTTTATACAATGTAATAATCAGTAGGATCGTGAAAAAATGAAACGGGCGAACACTGTTCGCCCCTACAGTTGGTCTGTGCGGAAAACAAAAAAGCAGGCGGAGATCAATTCTCCGCCTGCTTGCGTTTGTGTAGATCAGAAAAGCGACTTCACCGCTTCACATATCTTCTCCGCTATATATGGATTGTTCATGGTGTAAAGGTGTATGCCGTCTACATCATTGGCGATGAGATCTACTATCTGCGATACCGCATAGGCTATGCCTGCATCTCTCATTGCTATTGGGTCGTTCTCGTATTTGTCCATTATCTTCAGAAACTTCTTCGGCAGGGTCGCATGACAAAGAGTTGTCATTCTAAGTATCTGCTTTTTGTTGGTCACAGGCATTATTCCTGCTTCGATAGGCACGTTTATCCCTGCTATGGCTGTTTTTTCTCTGAAATCGTAAAATGTGCTGTTGTCAAAGAAAAGCTGGGTGATAAGCTGTGAACAGCCTGCGTCTACTTTATCCTTCAGGTGCTTTATATCATCTACTATGCTGTCGCACTCCGGGTGACATTCAGGATAGCATGCGCCTATTACGTTCATGTCGCTGTGTTCTTTTATGAAAGATACAAGGTCGGAAGCGTAGTGAAAATCACCTGCCGGCTCAAAATCAGGGTTTCTGTCACCTCTCAAAGCAAGTATGTTCTCGATATTCGCAGACTTCATCTCTTCAAGCTGTTCTAATACTCGTTCCTTTGTCTGATAAAGGCATGGAAGATGTGCCACTGACTCTATCTTGTGGTGATTTTTTATAGCCGAGCATATGTCGATAGTCGCATTGTTCGTGCTTCCGCCTGCTCCGTATGTTACGCTGATAAAATCAGGATTAAGTGGCTGGAGCTGTGATATTGTGCTGTATATGCTCTCAACAGGCGTTGAACTCTTTGGTGGGAACACCTCAAAGGATAATGTTGTCTTTTTCTTGAAAAGCTCGCAGGTCTTCATTTATTTTCCTCTTTTCTGTTATCTATATAAAAATATATTTTTTATTTTTCTGCAAAGTATATTATAACACAAAATTCCTAGTAAATCAATAATTTTTATTTTATGGTCTATCATAGCTTATAACTATATCGAATGGAGATACAGGTATTATCTTGAAAAATCAGGCTGAAAAAGGTGGCAGTCGGTGAAAATTGTGTGTAATGCTTGATTATTGGCGAAAAGTATGCTATACTTTACTCATTGAGCAGATAACAAAAACAGCAGAGAAAGGCGGTTTTTTGTTGAATAACAGAGATCAGTTCAAAAAGATACTTAACTATCTCAGCGCACTTGTTATAATCTGTGCCTTTATGAAGTGCTTCGACACCGTTTGGAACAACTTTTACAACAAGGCGATGCGTGACCCGTTCTGGCATAATGGTAACATTCTTATGGTGGCTATCTATGCGGTGCTCTATATATCCATGGCAAAGACCTTTAACGGCTTCCGTCTTGGATATGATAAATTCACGGGGCTTTTCGGCTCGCAGGTGCTGGGTGTGCTGGGTGCGAATTTTATAGAATTTATACTCGTTTCTCTTATCGGACGAGGCAGGCTCAACGTAGCGCCTATACTTGTTATGACGGTAATTCAGGTGGCCATAGCCTTTGCGTGGAGCTATGTTTTCACTTGGATATATCAGGCGGTATACCCTCCACGGCGAATGATAATCGTTTATGGAAACAAGAACGCTAAGTACCTTGTTTCAAAAATGAGCGTAAGAAATGACAAATACAGGATATGCGCTTCTATAAGCTGTGAGGAGAGCCTTGAGGATATCGAGCGTGAGATATTAAAACACGAGGCTGTTATAATCTCGGATATCCCAAATGACCTGAGAAACAAGCTTTTGAAATTTACTTTTGAAAATTCTATCAGGACTTATATAAACCCTAAGCTGTCAGATATTATCGTAAGGGGTGCGGAGGATTTCCACCTTTTCGATACGCCCCTTTTGCTGGCGAGAAATGACGGCTTGCGCTGGGAACAGCGTGCGATAAAAAGAACGCTCGATATTTTGTTGTCAGCAGCAGCACTTGTTATCGCTTCGCCGTTCATGCTAGTGACGGCTATTGCAATAAAGGCTTATGATGGCGGTCCTGTGCTTTATTCTCAGAAAAGGCTCACAACAGGGGGCAGGGTGTTCAAGGTATACAAGTTCAGAAGCATGATAGTTGACGCTGAAAAGAAAAGCGGTGCGACCCTTGCAAAGAAAAATGATAGTCGTATCACTCCTATAGGAAAGTTTATAAGAAAAGTAAGGATAGACGAGCTTCCGCAGCTTATAAACATCTTAAAGGGCGATATGTCGTTTGTAGGGCCTAGACCTGAGCGGCCTGAGATCGTTCAGAAGTATGAAAAAACAATGCCTGAGTTCAAATACAGGCTGAAAGTCAAGGCTGGACTTACGGGCTATGCGCAGGTAATGGGAAAGTATAACACTACGCCTTATGACAAGCTGAAGCTTGACCTTATGTACATAGAGCATCAGTCGCTTATGCTTGATCTTAGAATATTCTTTATGACGGTAAAGACCTGCTTTATACCAGAAGCCACTGAGGGCGTAAAGGATTCAGCTCCTCTTGAAACTCACCGTGACAGGATAGAGCATGACAACAGCAAGGACGAAAAGAACAGCGAAGAGATAAAGCTGTGATAATATGAAAATGCAGAGGGCGGATCATTTTCGCCCTCTTTTTTGTATTTTGTGTGTAGGGGCGACCTGAGGTCGCCTGTGTTCGGAAATGCAACGTCACACCCAAAGCGAAAAAGTTTGTCTTATTGCAAATTTAGCAGGCGAACAAAGACGGACGAACACTGTTCGCCCCTACATTTATCAACAAGTAACAAAAGAGCAGAACGTGAAAATGCGTTCTGCTCTTTTTGTATATATGACTTATGACCCCTAGACCGCCATGGTGGTCTTGAATTTAAGACTTATTTTGTCTGCGATAAGTGCGATAAATTCGCTGTTTGTGGGCTTGCCCTTGCCTGTGTTTATTGTGTAGCCGAAGAAACTGTTGAGGGTGTCGATATCTCCTCTGTCCCATGCTATCTCAATGGCATGGCGTATGGCTCTTTCCACTCTGGAGGGCGTAGTTGCGAATTTTTTTGCCACTGCAGGATATAATAGCTTTGTAACGCTTTCAAGCATTTCCTTATCGTTCACGGACTGTATGATAGCTTCCCTGAGATAGTGATAGCCCTTGATGTGGGCAGGGACGCCTATCTGATGGATTATGTCTGTGACGATTATCTCAAGGTTTATGCTCTGCTTGTTTTTCGTATAGCTTGAGTCGGAGGATATATCGGTGTCGATATCCAGCATGGACTTTATCCTCTCGCCAAGTATCTTTATGTCGAATGGTTTGAGCATGAAATATGACGCTCCTGCGTTCATGACCTGTGTTTCTATAAATGAGTTCTCATAGGCACTTGTGATTATAAAAAGCGGTTTCTGATAGGATGAGTTCTGTATCTTTCTGATAAGCTCGATTGCGTCAAGGCTCGGCATCACTGCGTCTGCGATAACAACGTCCGGCTGTTCGTTTTTGATAGCGTCATAGATAGTAAGTCCGTCCTTGGGACGTGTTATCACGAAAAAGCCCATTGCTCTCAGTGAGGAAGCACATGCTACCCCGTACTGTGCCGAATCGTCGCCAATAAGAATTTTGATCTTGTTTGTCATTGTCATTTCCTCCGTCGTATAATCTGTCATTTTTGTTTGAGAGCGTTTGTTTTAACTCCCTTTCACAAGATAAATGATAACACATTTATTTGTTAAATGCAATAGTTTTTTAGAAAAATCGTCAACAAATTATCGACTTATTAATGCAAAGTGTACAAATATCAGTGCGTGAATATGCCAAAACAAGATAATTAAGCATTGTTCGACTGCAGATGATATTTTTCTCTATGCAAAGCCTTTTCATAAATCGACAGCGATCGGCAAAGGTCGCTAACCTGCGTTTTCTATGGTGCTTTCGGCAAACTCTGAGGTCTTTGAATACATTTCGTCAGCGAAGATACCGTAGCCTTTGGCGGTGTCCTCGATAAAAACATGGGTCACTGCGCCCACGAGTCTTCCGTCCTGAATGATAGGCGAGCCGCTCATGCCCTGCAAAATGCCCCCTGTTTTTTCAAGAAGCGTCTTGTCAGTTATTTTGATAACAAGGTCATGCTCGGCAGAATCTGAGAGATTTATCTGCTCGATAGAAATTTCGTACTCTTTTGGTCCGTCATTGTCAATAGAGGAGAGTATTTTGGCTTTGCCGGGATGTATTTCCTGACGGAAGCCGAGAGGAAACTCTTTTGCATTTGGGCAAGGATTTGCATTCAGTGTGCCGAACACACCGCTTTCGCAGTTTTTCAGGATATCACCTGTGGAGGCGGAGTTTGCAAACTCGCCTAAAAGCTGTCCCGGACAGCCTGAGCGTGACTTGTTGAAGCCTGTGAGGTTTATTTCACCAACTGTGCCTGCGGAGAGGGGGAGGGGTTCTTTTGTGTCTGCGTCGCATACGGGGTGACCAAGACCTCCGAAAGTTCCGTTTTCAGGGTCATAGAATGTGAGAGTGCCTATGCCTGCGGAGGAGTCACGCACCCACATTCCTGCTTTGTAGCTTCCGCTCTCAAGGCGTGGGCAAAGCTTGAAGGTCAGGTCGTTGCTTCCACGCTTTATGCGCACTGAGCAGGCTTCACCGTTTGAGCTTCTGATTATCTTTGCAACGTCTGCGTTGCTTTTGACTTTTTCTCCGTCGATAGATACTATAACATCGCCCTCTCTTATACCGCAATCTTTGGCAGGGCTTGAAGAATCCACCTTTTGCAGATCGACTACCATTACGCCCTCTGTGAGAAGCTTTATGCCGAATGGCTGTCCACAGGGATAAAGCATTGGTCTTTCCATTGTCTTTGATTCAACCTCCTTGACTGGCACTGCCCCAAAAAGCATGAGCATATTTTTTGTGTATCGTGATGCTCCTGACGAACCGCCTGACACCGCCACTGTCACCTTGCTTTCGCAGGGCTTTGAGGATATGGTGAAAAAGGAGTTCACGCTAAGCTCGCTGCCCTTTGAAACAAGGTAGAAATCGGGGAGCGTTGTGGAATAAAATCCTATAAGACCAAACAGCCCCAGCAGTATTATCCCTGTGACGCAGGCTGTTTTTTTGAAAAATGACGACATTTTTTCACGTTCCTTTCTGTTTTTCTTTTCGCTTTTATTGTTGACCTGCTGAGAAATTTAATTCAGCCGTCGGCATAAGTATTATTTGTCTTGGAAAGCCTTTTTCAATTTTATTCTGCCTTCTTAACAGTGCAAAGGAAGAAAATTTCATTTGTATGTGTTGAATTTCGTGGCATACTATGATATAATAAAATATCTGATGAGAAAACTATGATACGATAATATTTTAATACATAAAAGAGGTACATTATGTCAAAAAAAGACAGACTTAAAGCACAGAAAGAAAAGCAGGACAGGCTCAGAAAAGAAGAGGAGCTTGAAGAACAGAGAGAGCGTGAGGAAGCCAGAGAAAGGCAGAGCCGCTCGGCGAAAAAGATGATGAAAAAGGCGAAACGCACAAAACCAAACGGTGAGCCTGTTTATTATCTTATTTTGAAGCTTCTTATGATAGTGCCGTTTGCGTATTCGGGATTTTTCTACGGTGGTGTAACCATCGTGGGCATCATGGGCAAGTATATAGAACCCGTTCCGCCAAAGTGGGTGCTGTGGGCAATGGCGGCAGGCGTTGTTGTTATGTTTGCAGGAATATTGTTTGCGTTTTTCAAAAAATATATCGTTTCCTTTATACTTAGCCTTGGGGGCATGATATCGTTTCTTAAAGCGGGCGGATATCTTATAAAAAGGATACAGGACAAGCTGAGCAATTCGGCTGTAGATCAGTCTTTGCAGAATATGGATAAGGAATATATGTGGAGATTTTATCCTATAATAGGTGTTGCTGTCATATCAGCGGCTCTGCTCATCTGCACTATAATAAGAAAACTCATTGAGCGAAAAAGACTGCAAAGAGAGAGGGATAACGCTCCTGTTGAGAGCATTATCAACTGATTTTGGTCTGCGTTTTTGTGTAAATGTGAGATTTTGCAATATTCTATTGACTTTATGTCATAAAATGATATAATTAAATGAGAACGTTATCAGAGTTTATTTTAAGGCGTTTATTAAGTAGAAAAAGCGGTGAGAATTTTGAAGAAAGCAGTTACACTTATAGATATAGCTAAAGCCTGTGACACAAGTAACGTCACTGTGTCAAAAGCCCTTGCAGGAAAAAGCGGAGTTAGCGATGCTCTCAGAGAGAAGATAAAGCAGGTCGCTGACGAAATGGGTTATGTGGGCGTGAAAAGCACTCAGAACAGGGGAGGCAATACTATCGGTGTGCTTATCCCATCAAAATTTATCAATCCTAACGGTTCATTTTATTGGGCATTGTATAACGCTCTTGTAACAAGGCTCAAAAAAGAGAATATGTTCTGCATAATGGAAAATTTAGATCAGGAGGACGAGGACAGGCTCATGCTCCCGCATTGTATCGAGGACAAGCAGGTTTCAGCACTTATTTCACTGGGACAGCTTTCCAAGGATTATGCAAAGCTTCTTAATGACAATGTGAAAGATCTTGTACTGCTTGATTATTATGTGCCGTCCTTAGACTTGGACGCTGTTGTGACAAATGGCTACAGCGGAGGCTACAAGCTTACTTCATATCTTATAAAAATGGGTCACAAGAAGATAGGATACATAGGAAGTAAATTTGCCACAACGAGTATTTTTGACAGATATATGGGCTATGTAAAGGCTATGATAGAGCATGGCTATGAGGTCAACGAAAAGTGGCGTATCGACGATCGTTACAAGCGTGATTTTATCACTATGACTTTCCCTGAGGACTATATGCCAACGGCTTTCGTGTGCAACTGCGACGAGGCTGCTTACCGTGCGATAAGACAGCTCCGTGGCATGGGATATAACGTGCCTGAGGATATTTCCATTGTGGGATATGATAACTATTTGATCTCCGAAGTTTCAGACCCGACTATCACGACTATAAACGTTGATGCAGATTATATGGCGGACCTTGCGGTAATGACACTTATGGATAGAATGGAAGAACCTGACGGCAAGCCAAGGATAATAACTATCGAGGGTGACCTAGTTATAAAGGACTCTGTGAAGAGAATATAGTGCGCTTTTATTAGCAAATATAACAAAAAGATCAACATAGTGTTTGTTGATCTTTTTTTGTTTTGCTATTGACAAATAAGTAATTTTAAGTTATAATAGACCTGTACTTATTAAGTGCACCTTTCTAA
>ULRU01054829.1_pt1 | contig 23768 bp, 33 predicted proteins | sample 1955831 | NCBI WGS metagenome assembly ULRU01 (sample SAMEA4835693, study PRJEB28245) | human gut metagenome | biome: gut microbiome; material: fecal sample | place: Denmark | collected 2008 | reverse complement strand
ATAAACAAGAAGAAAAGCACTTACTTTGGTGAGTGCTTTTCTTATGTCCATCCTCAGGAGAATTTTCATAGGTTCTTCCTGCGGGCGGCGAGCCTTGCGGTTCTTTCGAGAAGCCCGAAAAAGGCTTAGATTTAAAAAGATTTTTTACTATTTCCTTCCCTCAGTAGTAGACAGGCGGTGAAAATAGAAGTGGCTAAAATGTTGAAACGTGGCTCTGCAAGAGAGCTTGCTGAATTGTTAGGAATTAGCGAACGACGTGTAAATCAGCTGGTAAATGAGGAAATTTTGCATCGTGAAATAGAAGGAGACTTCGTTTTAACAATGTCAATAGCCTCGTTTTATGAAAATAAATATTCCAGCAAGGATGAAGATGATTATTGGTCTGAAAAAGCATTGCATGAAGCTGCAAAACGTAAATTAGCTGAACTTGAATTGGCAAAGCGACAAAATCTGTCACATGATGCGGCAGATGTCGAAAGAGTTATGACAGATATGTTATCTAAATTACGGAGTCAGCTTTTGGGCATACCAGCCAAGATGGCTGCTAGACTGGAGAATCAGAGCAGAAGTGTTATTATGACGGAACTTTCTAAAGAAATTAAGTCAAGGTTAACTGAGCTTAGCGATTATGATCCGGAGATATTTAGTGATGAAGAAGACAGTTGATCTTTTCAAGAAAATAGTAAAACAGTCATTGATGCCGTTATCAGATCAAACGGTGTCCGAATGGGCAGATAGCTATAGGATGATATCTGGCGAAGCTGCTGCAGAGCCTGGGCGGTGGCGAACAGATCGTGCTCCATACCAAAAAGCCATTATGGATGCTTTTACTGAACCAGGCATAACTAGGGTAGTTGCCAAGACCGCATCACAGGTTGGGAAGTCTGATATCATGAACAATGTTATTGGGCGGTTCGCACATCTGGCGCCCGCACCGATAATGATGATCCAACCAACTATCGAAACATCACAGGACTACAGTAAATCACGTATAGCGCCGATGATCAGAGATACAAAGGTATTGAGAGATATTTTTAAAGACGTAAAAAGTCGTGATGCCAGCAATACTATCCTTTCTAAACAATTTCCAGGCGGCAGACTTATCATGGCGGGTGCTAACAGTCCTGCCGGTCTTGCCAGTAAGCCGATAAAAATACTGCTGGCAGACGAAGTTGACCGCTTTCCAAAAAGCGCCGGCACAGAAGGTGATCCGGTCGGCTTGGCTGCAAAACGTATGACTACATTTTGGGACAGTGTAATGGGGCTATTCTCAACACCGACTAATGCTGGAGACAGTCGAATCGAAGATGAGTATATAACAGGGACTCAGGAAGAATGGCAGCATCAATGCCCAAAATGCGAAGAGTGGCATTTAGTCACGCATCGGGATATGCATACTGACTACGACTGTTCTGTTGATAAAAAGGGAACAAGGCATGTTATCGTTAAGTCGGTTATTTGGCGTTGTCCGGATTGTGGTTTTGGCTTTACTGAGACAGAGATGCGGCAGGCGCCGCAAAAATATATTACACAAAATACTTCGGCTCTCGCAAAGGGAGTACGAAGTTTTTTTGTTAATTGCTTCGCATCGCCTTGGGTAAATTGGGCAGAAGTTATGCAGGAATGGCTCGAAGCGCAGGGAGACCCTGAGCGGGAGAAAGTTGTTGTTAATACCCGCTTTGGCGAAGCGTATGAACGTAAAGGAAACTTTGAAAGCCATGATCAGTTTATGCGTCGAAGAGAGTCTTACGGTGCAGAGCTGCCGGATGGAGTTTTGCTTTTAACTGCTGCGGTCGATGTGCAAGATAATCGTCTTGAGTATGAGATATGTGGCTGGGGGAAAGCAGAAGAATGCTGGGGTATTAAAAAAGGCGTTATCTTGGGTGTGCCAGATACAAAAGAAGTCTGGGACATGCTTGACGTACAGTTGGAAAAGGAGTATCGATTCGCATCAGGCAAAGGCCTACTTGTGGCCAGAACGTTTATCGACTCTGGCGGCCATTATACGAAAGAAGTTTATGCCTATTGCCAAAAAAATTTTGTAAAACAGCGTTTTGCTGTTAAAGGAGCATCGACACCCGGGGTTCCGCTATTGCATAGATATTCTAAAGCAACGACTGTTAGAGGCGTTACCATTCCGTTGGTTATTCTTGGTACTGATAGTGGTAAACAATATGTCATGGACAGATTATCAATTGTTTTAGCCGGGCCAAAGTATTTTCATTTCCCATTGGACGAAAGAGAAGATGCCGCTAATATTAAAATTGGCGAAACGTTAAGAAATCGCGGATATGATGAATTTTATTTTAAAGGCCTTATATCTGAAACGAAAGAGCCGCGTCGGAAAAATGGAGTATTAGTATATCAGTGGGTAAATATAGCTAAGGATAAACGTAATGAGCCGCTTGATTTGCGTGTATACAATTTAGCCTGTGTACAGAGCATTAACCCAAATTTTGAAGAATTAGAAAAGTTGATAAAAAGTTCGGATATTATCCAGGATAACCATAAACAGAATAAAAAACTGAAAAGTAAAAAAGGTAGCTTTGGCTGTATTAATAAAGGAATGAGGAGTGATTATTAGTGGCAAGTACAGTACTTAATGAACGGTTAAAGCAGTATTTATCTGCAGAACAGTCTATTTTGGTAGCAGGGCAAAGCTACAGAATTGGCAATAGAACGTTGACAAGAGCGGATCTATCAGAAATAAGAAAAGAGATAAATGATCTTGTTGCTGCAGGAGCGACTACGGATGAGGCAATGCATCCAAGAGGGCATCGAACAAAGCAAGTTATTATGCGGGATTAGAGTAATAAGATTAAAATATAAGTGAATAATTACTATATTTGACGCAGTGTTGTTAAATTGATATAATTTAAATAAGAAAAAGAACATCAAATTCAAAGAATGTTGGTGATTAAATGGCGGATGAAGGAAAAAAGAAACCGCCTGCAGACGTACTTTGTAATGACCATCCTACTAAATATGCACATCTTGGCTGGAGATTTTTATGTGCGTTGCTTTCTTGGTTTTTGTTAGGTAAAAGTATATCTGTTGGTAATGCTTTTTTTGCTTCTTTGGCTTTATTCGTAGTTCCACTTATGCTGGATTATTATAAATATGAGCCTAGAGATAAAATTAGGAAAATGTTGACATTTATTGCAAAAGGCGTCAATGGGATATTTTTAGTATGTGCTTGTTTAGGTATGTTTGGAATAGTTTCTGTTGTTGATCAAAAGAATATTTTGGTTATTCAAACATCACCTGATTTTGTATTTTCTAATGTTAATCTTGTCAGTGTACAATTTTTTTGGATATTACTTTTGTTGACTGTAATTGTATGTGCTGTTGATTGGGCAGCTAATAGAACAACGTTGGAGACCGATATTGTAAAAAGCAAGGAGGGAGATTGATATGACTAAAGAAATGTTAGTTATTGCTTTGGTTGCAGTTTATCTTTCTATTTGTTTGGGTTCGTGGTTAAAGTTGTCTTATTATGGTGTAAGGCATTATAAGATATTGGTATCGATTTTGGGACCAATATATTTGATGGTCTTAGCTACTAATGTGGCGTGGTCATATATAAAATTAAAAGAAAAAGAAGAAAAAACGAAGTTTTCATTCAAAACGAAAGCTATTTGTATGTTTAAGTTAACTATACTCAATATACAATGGTTTCCAGCATTGATGGGTTTTTTGGCAGTGGCAATATTAAAAGCTGAGAAAACAAAGAAATTAGTTAATGAAAGTGCTCAAAAAAGACAAACTCGTAGGCTTTTTGTAAAAAAGTCATATGAGTTATATGATGATTGTATGAATTATGGATGTGTGTAATTTTACACAATTTAATGAAGTGAAAAAATAAAAGCACTTAACATAAAAAGTTAAGTGCTTTCTATTTGATCATTTATAAAGTGAGTTTTGCTTTAATGTAGATTTGAACAGCTTTTTCTTGCATTTCATTCCAAGAATCAAAACAAGTATTGTTTTTGATATAATTATTCCAATCTTCATCTGGTATAGCTCGAAAATCTTCTGCTGACTTGACAACAAAAGTACTTTTATCAAGTAAATTTTGAAATGAATCGAAGTTTGTGTATTTTGTCATAAATCGCTAACTAAAGCGTCCTTATTTTAAGGGCGCTTTTTCTATATCCAAAAGGAGGTCGAAGAATGGTGAAACGTAAAAAAGCAATACCGGCTAAGGCCAGGCATCCTACTGAGGGAAATGAAAATAATAAAAAAATAATAATAGTGAACAGCGGCTATTCAGAAGGCGGCGCCAGTAGGACACGAAGTACTTTACGTGGCTATAATCCCTTGAAATCCAGTACTAAAGCAGATGTCGATGTAAATTTGGTAACTTTACGAAATCGCAGTGCAGATTTAGTATGTAACTCTCCGCTTGGTTCAAGTGCTATTAATACTTCGCGCAGCAATGTTATAGGCGCTGGTCTTAAAGTTTCGCCTAAAATAGATTATAGGTTGCTGGGATTGACTGCAGAGGAAGCTAAAGAGTGGCAGCGTCAGGCGTTTCGTGAATTTAACCTTTGGGCAAACAGCACGGCCTGTGATTTGTATCGAAAAAATAACTTTTTTGATATGCAGGATATTGCATATATGAGCTATCTTGTAGATGGTGACGGATGGGCAGCGATCAAGTATCGCAGGCCGGTACCTGATAATCCGTATTGTTTGAGAGTACAGCTTTTTGAGGCCAGTAGGGTCTGTAACCCAAACAGCAGTGGTTCGTATGGTTCTCCATCTTATTACGATGTTGAAATGACTAATAATAAAAACGGGAATCGTATTATCAACGGTATTGAAATAGATTCAGATGGGGCTGTTGTGGCTTATTGGGTCGCAAACAGGGTGCCTTTTGATTTAAGTGATCCTGCAGCAGTTTTAAAGTGGCAGCGAGTGGAAGCATTTGGCAAGTTAAGCGGCCGGCCAAATATTTTACAGATATCGCATGAAGAACGACCAGAGCAGTACAGAGGCGTACCAATATTGGCGCCGGTGATCGAGGTATTGAAGCAGGTCAGCCGCTATACTAATGCGGAGCTTACGGCCGCCATCATTAAATCGTTTTATACTTTGTTTTTTACGACTAATAACAATATTGATGATATGAATGATGTCCTAAATTCAACTTATGGTCAAGCGGAAGCCGTAACACCAGAAGACCTGGCTCATGTTGAAGTTGGTCCGGGAACGCTTAATCTGCTGCCTCCTGGTGTCGATGTAAAGTCGATGGACGCAAGCCGTACAATGTCAACTTTTGAACCATTTACAAATATGATGATCAGTCAGATCGGTGCAGCTATTGGCACACCGGCAGAGGTGTTACTTAGTCGTTTTCAATCTTCATACTCTGCGGCACGTGGGGCATTATTGCAAGCTGCCAGCAACTTTAAAACCAGACGTACCTGGTTTGCGCGTGATTTTTGTCAGCCTGTTTATGAAGCTTGGCTGGCAGAGGCGGTTGCTATCGGTAGAATTAGCGCTCCTGGCTATGGTAGTGATCCAATCATAACTAAGGCATGGAGTAATGCTGATTGGTTTGGCCCTGTTATGGGGATGTTGGATCCAGTAAAAGAGGTAACTGGCGCAGCCTTACGCGTAAAATATGGTTTCTCTACCGGTGAACGTGAATCTGCGGAACTTACAGGGACTGATTACGATAGTAATATCGATCAGATAGCTATAGAACAGCAAACATGGCGAGCTAAAGGATTGGAACCGCCTAAGGCTGATAATACTGGTGGGAATGGGGGTGATAATGATGGGAAAATTTTGGCAGGTGAAGAATGATGTTAGTGGCGACGCTGAAATATTGATCTACGGTCCAATCGCAGCAGAGCGATCCTGGTTTGGTGATGAGGCAACGCCGCAGCAGTTTGCCCAGGATCTTAACGGGCTGGGTGGCAGAGATGTTACCGTACGCATTAACAGCGGCGGCGGTGATGTGTTTGCGGCACATACTATTCACAATTTGCTCAAGAGCTATAAAGGGCGTGTCACAGCGGTGATTGACGGACTAGCTGCCAGCGCAGCAACGGTTGTAGCCGTGGCGGCAGATAAAATCATTATGCCGTCTAACTCGTTGATGATGATCCACGACCCCGCTATCGGTCTTAGCGGATACTATCCTGCGGCAGAACTGTCGAAGTTGGTAGAAGCGCTGGCTACGATCAAAACAAGCATTGTCGCTGCTTATCGCAAGCGTTGTAAGGTGTCGGACGAAGAAATCAAAACGATGATGTCCAACGAAACATGGATGGGCGCTGCAGAATGTAAGGAAAAAGGTTTTGCTGACGAAATCATCGGAGGAGTGGCTGCTGCGTTAAATGACAATACTTTGGTGATTAATTCAGTGTCTTATGATTTGAACCATTTTGCTAATAGTGAAGCGGTAAAAAATAAATTTAAACAAAGTGAGGTTAGAGATATGCCAAGTGGTAAATTAGAAAAAATTCTTAATGCTTTAGGTTTGCAGGAACTGTTGGAAGATACGCAGGCCGCAGCACCCGGCGCAGGTCAGTTCCAGGAGAATAATGCGCTTCCGGCGACGGCTGTTGATAATACCGCAGCGGTGGAAGCCGCAGTGGCCGCAGAGCGTCAACGTGTACTTGATTTAGAAGCACTTGATGATGGTCAAAATGTCGCAATTACCGCGATCATCAATGAGGCTAAGAAAAGCGGCAAAACTGTTAACGAAGTAAAAAATTATGTAGAAGCGATTAAAAATGCTGCTCCAGCAGGGGTGGTGGCTAATGCTGCGCAGAATGTTGTAGCCACTATGGTAGCCGACAATAAAAGCTCCGGTGTTGATGGCGTTGCTGCCAATCCTGCGGCCGATGAGGCAGCTGTAAGTGCGGCGGCAGATGCGAAAGCATTGGATAAGATGGCCAAGGTAATGAATAGTAAATTTGGAGGTGCGAAATAATGGAAATGATTTCCAACATGAACGGAACTCATTATGATGAGCTTATTGGTGGTACAGCAGTACCGGTACTTACTAAAAACGTAACGCTGAAAGGAGTTACGGACAGTTATAAGCGTGGTACCCTTCTGGCTTTGGTTAACGGTAAATATGAAATTGTTGACAGCACAGCTTCTACCGGTGCAGAAAAGGCATCGGCAGTTTTAGCACATGATACGGACTTAACCGGAGCTGACGTTGTTGTCACAGTTTATATCAGCGGCCAATTCAATCGCGAAAAACTTATTGTGGCACAAACCGCTGACAACGCTACTGCTCATGAAGAAGAACTGCGTGCGGTCAATATCTATTTGACCAGCGTGAAATAAGGAGGATGAAGATAATGCCTATTAATATTGATGATACCAGAACTTTGCTGCAGGCAATTGAGCGCACCAATCCGCCGACTACGACTTTGATTGATACCTTTTTCCCTGCGGTTAAAACCTTTTTGACGAATACCGTAGATATGGAATACCGCAAAGGTGGTCGCAGAATGGCGCCGTTTGTTGTACCGGGCAGCAAGGGTGTAAATATGAGCCGTAACGGTTCGCAGATCAGGTCTTATAAAGCCCCGCTGATGCGTCCTAAACGGACTATCGAAGCGTCTGATATTGAGCGTCGTGGTTTTGGGGAAGATATCTACAGCACTCGCACCCCGGCAGAACGTGCTCAAGAATTGCGCGCTTATGACATGGCAGAATTGGTGGATGCCTGCGTCCGTCGTCAGGAGTGGATGGCTGCACAGCTTTTGATCAACGGTGAATATGAATGCAAAGGCTATGCCGACGATGGTGAAACTGTTGTGGTTGATACGATTACATTTTCTGAATTTGACAATAAAACAACTCTGTCCGGATCGGACACATGGGATAATGCTTCTGCTAAAATTTATGAGGTCATGGGTGACGCATCTCAGAAGATCCGCCGCAACGCGGGTATGATCCCTACAGTGGCCCTGTGTTCACAGAATGTAGTATCCTACCTGCTCAATAACGAACAGCTTTATAAATATTTGTTGGTGCCCAGCCGTGAAAATTTAGCACTGATGAGCATTCAGCCGAAGCTGGTAAGACCGGAATTGCTGCGAGTTGGTTATATTGAATCCCTTAATCTGGAAATCTACGCTTATGATGGTGTGTACGAGGGTGACGATGGCAACCTTGCACAGTATATTCCTGATGATCATATGATTATTGGTGTGCCCGGTCGTGGTAAACGTCTCTTTGGCGCAGTAACGCAGCTTGAAGACGACAAACAATTTCGTACTTATGAAGGCGCGTACATTCCGAAAGTTACCGGTAATACCGAAAGCGATACGACTACTCTGGCTATGTCCAGCCGCTGTGTAGTATGTCCGGAGTTTTTGGATGATTGGGCGACCTTGAAAGTTAAATAAGGAGGTTTGTAAATGCAACAAGTATTGATAAAGAAATTTTCCTTGCGCCGCAATGGAGTTGTTTATAAAGCAGGTACTATTATTGAACTGCCGGATAGCGAAGCTGATGCATTAGTAAAAGAGGCTCCAAAAGAATTTGAAAAAGTTGCTGTTACCGTAATTCCCGATGCTGATACAGGTAGTGATAATAAAGGAGAAAAAGCCTTGAAGGATTATTCGAATGAAGAACTTAAGGCTATGTGTAAAGCCCGCGAGATTGAAATTCCGAAAAACGTTAACAAAGCAAAACTTGTTGAGTTGCTTGAAGCAGTAAATGAGGCTGAGGAGGAGATTCTGCCTCCGGTAAATACAGCAGCAACGGTCAAATGAAAACCTTTCGTGAGCAGATAGCCGCAGATAATACTGCGGCTTTTATAAATTCTTTGGAATTTGCTGAAGAGCATAATCTTAACGGTACGGTATGTAATGCTATATTGCAGGATATATCGGTTGCAGAAAGTTTATCGACAGGAACGGGTAGTACTCAAACTTATCCTGGGATATACGGTAGCCGGCTGCAGGTAAATTGCTTGGCAGTGGATTTGCTGGAGCTTCCTGTATATGGACAGCTTTTCGGCATCGATGATAAGCAGTATCTGGTTGAAAGCTGTGCTGATGATATGGGCGTTCTGACGATCCAATTGGTGGCGAATGACAGATGATATCTATTGATGCAAAGGAAATAGAAAAAGCCAAGAGTCTGCTTAAGAATTATCCTCAGCAAGTAATAGCGGCGGCAGCGAGTGCAATAAATCGTACGTCTGCAATGGTAAAGACTGAAGTATCTAAAACCATCAGAAAAAACTATCTGATATCAGCAAAAGATATAAAGTCTACTTTAAGTATTAAACGTGCTTCTCGGTTAAAGCTTACTGGAATGATCAGTTCTATAGGGCAAGCACCGTTGATCACTGCTTTTAGAGTACGGGCATATAAGAAAGGGCCAGTAAGGGTGCAAGTAATGAAAAAAAATAAACCCAAACCGGTTCTAGGTTTATTTATTGGTTCTTCATTGAAAGGCTATGTTGGAGCTATGCAGCGTAAAAATTTAAGTATGCGTTATCCTTTGCGTATACCTCATGGTCCCAGCGTTCCGCAGATGTTTTCCGCTGACCGTTCAATGAGTGTGATCGCACCGTTTGCAGAAAAAACATTAAATCAAAGGTTTTTACATGAAATTTCATATCGTTATGGAAAATTTGGAGGGCGGTAATGACACAAGTCGAATTGATGGAAAATCTGGCAGCGTTTCTAAAAAATGTTGTCCGAGAATATGAATCGCAGCAATCTGACGGTTCTTATACTCCGATAACTGTTTATTCTGGATACCTGCCGGTGAAAACGAATGCCAAAGAAAGTGAATCATGTATTTATGTGCTGGTTCTTGAATGTGAAGATGGTGATGAGCAGAGTGCAGCAAAGGTTGAAATAGGATTTAGTATCATTGACGGTGATACTTCTGAGGGGTGGCGCAGCTTGTTTAATCTTATGGAACATGTACGTCAGGCATTGCTTAAAAAGCGTACTGTAGCAAATAAGCATCGGCTTATCTTGCCTATCAAATCTAAGGTGGCAGATGAGCAGCCTTTCCCGCAGTGGCAGGGCTTAATGACAGTTAGTTACACACTGGGCAAGCCCGTAGAGGAGGAAATAAATTATGGCTATTAACAAAAAAAGCAGTCAGACCACTAAGCCTGAACGCTTGATTTATGTAGGCCCGTCTTACAAAAACGGAAAGTTATTGAAATATCAGGTATTCATTGGCGGGTTACCAACTCATATTGATGATGTATTTGAAAAGTGTCCGCAAATTAAAAAACTGTTTGTAGCTGTTTCAGAATTGCCAGAAGCTGAAAGGGCTATTGCAAAAGCGGGAACACCTATGAATAAATATTACCAAGCTGCTGTTTTGGCAGAAAAGGAGGAATAACATATGGCATATAAGCATGGCGTATATACATCTGAGGTGCCAACATCTATTGTTCCGGCAGTAAATTCTACTGCTGGGTTACCAGTTGTTTTTGGTACGGCTCCAATTCATTTGGCAAGTAACAGAGCAGAGGTTAATAAACCTATTTTGTGCTATACATATGCAGAAGCGGTAGCAGCTATGGGATACAGTGAAGATTGGGAGAAATACACTCTTTGCGAAACTATTTATAGCCAATATTCGCTTTATGCAGTTTCACCGACAGTTTTTGTTAATGTTTTAGATCCAAAAAAACATAAAGCAACGGTCAGTGATAAAGAAGTTCAGTTCAACAGTGAAAAAACGGTGATTGTAAATGATCCAGTGTTACTTGAAACATTGAAAGTAAAAAAAGCATCTGCCGGACAACCGCTGACGGAAGGCGTTGACTATGAAGCTGCTTTTGACAGTGATGGGAATTTAGTAATTACTGCATTAAGTGGCGGACAGCTTACAGACAGTGCTTTTTTGGACTATGAAAAAATTGATCCCTCAGCCGTGGATAAGGATGACATTATTGGTGGTATTGATATCAGTACGGGCGCATACACAGGTCTTGAGAATCTTTCAAAAGTATTTCCTCTGTATCGTTTAGTACCTGGTATGGTGCTTGCTCCTGGTTGGACACACGATCCAGAAGTGGCCGCTGTTATGACTGCCAAAGCAAGTACTATTAACGGTTTGTTTAAAGCTTCTGTTTTGGTAGATGTTCCGGCTGACACAGTAAGAAAATATACCGATGTTCCGGCTTGGAAAAATAATAACAATTATGTTGGAGTGGATCAAATAGTCTGCTGGCCTATGGTAAAACTTGGCGAAAAGAAATATCATCTTTCTACTGCGGTAATGGGGGCGATGGGCGTTTTGGATGCAAAAAATGATGATATTCCCTATGAAAGTCCTTCAAATAAAAATATACAAATGGATGGTTTATGTTTGTCTGATGGAACTGAAGTGGTTTTAGATCTGGAACAAGCTAATTATCTTAATGGGCAGGGTGTAGTTACTGCTCTGAACTTTATCGGTGGATGGAAGTTGTGGGGGAATCGTACTGGTTGTTATCCTGCAAATACAGATGTAAAAGACAATTTTATTTGTTTACGGCGTATGTTCAATTGGCATGCACAGACCTTTATTCAAAGTTATTGGTCTAAAGTAGATAACCCGATGAACAAACGACTTATTGATCTTGTCGTGGATAGCGAAAATATTCGCATTAATGGATTTGTTTCAAGAGGGTTCTTGCTTGGTGGAAGAATTGAATATTTGAAAGAGGAGAATCCAACAACAGATCAGATGGATGGTATTGTAAGATTCCATACTTATTTTACGCCACCGGTTCCGGCACGTGTCATTGAAAATACTATCGAGTTTGATACGTCTTATCTTGAGACGTTGTTTGGTTAATGAGGAGGATGAAAGATGAGTAATAATGTTGTTCCGGAAAAGCTAATTAACTTTAGAGCCTATAATGACGGAAATGATCTTCTTGGCGTAACTGATGTCCAGCTACCGTCTTTGGATGCAATGACCGAAACAGTAAAGGGTGCTGGTATTGCCGGTGAGGTAGACAGTCCTGTTTTAGGGCACTTTGGGAGTATGGAAACTGTACTTAACTGGCGTACTATTTCTAAACCTGGAATGAACCTGGCATCTCAAAAGGGGGTTAGCTTAGACCTGCGCGGCGCGCAGCAGTTTTACGACCCTGAAAAAAGTGAGTACGTCGTAAAGGCTGTAAAATGCGTGATCCGCGGCGTGCCGAAAAAAACCGAACTCGGCAAATTAGACGTTGGAACGACTACCGGCTCCAGCAACACCATTGAAACTAATTATATTAAAGTGATTATTGCTGGCGAAACCGTGCTGGAAGTTGATAAATATAATTATATTTCTAATATTGGCGGTACTGACTATCTTGCTGATGTCCGAGAGGCGTTGGGCTTGAATTAAAAATAAATAAAGGGGCGGCCGCAGAGTGGTGCCCCTTTTAAAATTTGGAGGTAAATAATGAAAGTAAAATTAGAAAAAGCTTTGACTACGACCGGCGGAGAAGTAAAAGAAGTCGAGTTTGATTTTAATAAATTAAAGGGTAGCGATTTGATTGCAGCCGAGAAAGAAGTAAGAGTAATGGGCGATCAAACCCCGTCTGTATTTCTATCCATGAATTTTCAGGCTATTGTTGCAGCCAAGCTGATTGGTATACCGGTAGATGACATATTAGATTTGCCTGCGACCGATTTTAGGAATATCGTTTTCCCGGTGGCTAATTTTTTGCTCAGTTAGGATTTCGGAATATACGAGAAATAAAAGAACTTGCGGTAAATATGGCAATGTTGTCTTATACTCCGGTTAGTTATTATATCGATATGGATCTTGATTTAATGCTGGATTATGCTGAAATTATTGCAGAAAAAAATAGCTCCCGATAATGGGAGCTATTTATAGAATATTTAGGATTGAGATTTCATTTTTTGTGTTTTTACATTTTCGACATAGTCGTCATATAGTCCTTTAAAAATTGCATAAATCATACCTATAATGAAAATAGCTGCAGCAATCACAACTAGTAAGATTATACCAGCAATAGCTAGAAAAATCATAAACTCTAACATAAAATCACATCCTTATAAAAATATTATAACATTTTTTCAGGAAGGAGGGCAATAATGGCCGGGAAAGAATTTGCATTCGGGTTTATTATATCGGCAAGCTTAGCGGGCAGTTTCAAAGGGTCATTTTCTACGGCAAATAGTGAAATCGGTAAACTGAACAAAAGCGTGTCCGAATACAATAAAACCTATAAGAGGCTTACCTCTGCGCAGAAAAAAGGTATTATTACGGAAGAATCTTATGCTAATGCCCTTGCCAAGCTTAATCCTAAATACGAAAGTTTGATTGCCAAGCAGCAAGAGTATTTAACCATGCAGGGGAAAATAAATAAATTGAAATCAAACACCAAAGCATGGGGTACCGCAGCACTAACTTTTGGTGGTGTGGCGTATAAAATGGTTGGTTATACTAAAGAAGCCATTGATTTTGAAAGTGCGATGTCGGATGTTCGTAAAGTGGTCAATTTTGATTCTCCACAACAGTTTAAAGAAATGGGCAAAGACATTCTTAATATGTCAACTAGGATTCCTTTAGCCGCGGAAGGATTAGCCGCCATAGTTGCGTCTGGTGGGCAGTCTGGTATTGCTAGAAAAGACTTAATATCTTTTGCAGAATCCGCTGCAAAAATGGGAGTCGCTTTTGATATAACTGCGGATCAAGCAGGAGAGATGATGGCAAAATGGCGCACTGCTTTTAAGATGGGGCAGCCTGAAGTTGTGGAACTAGCTGATAAAGTAAACTATTTAAGCAATAAAACAGCAGCAACAGCACCACTTATATCTGATGTTGTAACTAGAGTGGGGCCTTTAGGTGCCGTAGGCGGTGTGGCTGCAGGTGAAATTGCGGCTCTTGGTGCAAGTATAGTTGGTGCTGGCATAAATTCGGAGATGGGTGCGACTGGCATCAAGAATTTAATATTAGCATTGACATCCGGCGAAAGTGCTACAAAAACTCAAGCTGGAGCATTTGCGGCATTGGGGTTAGATGCAGTAGAAATGTCCGAATATATGCAAAAAGATGCTAAAGGAGCAATCTTAACAGTTCTTGAAGGATTGAAAGGTCTAGATAAAGCAAAACAAGCAAGTGTATTAAAAGACTTATTTGGTAAAGAATCGCTTGGAGCTATTTCGCCGTTAATTTCCAATCTTGATGAATTAAAAAATAATTTTGAAAGAGTGGCAGATAAATCTAAGTATGCAAATAGCATGGAAGATGAATTCCAAGAAAAATCTAAAACAACGTCTAATTCAGTTATGTTGATGGATAATAGTATTAAAGCAGTTAAGATATCTATGGGAGATGGGCTTTTGCCAATTATTGGACCTGTCGCTTCGGGGATAGGCGATTTGGCAAAATGGATACGCGAACTTTCTGAAGCTTATCCGAATGCTACAGCGGGAGCGTTGGGGCTTGTTTTTGGTTTTGCGGGAGTTGCAGCAGGAGTTAGTGGGTTAGGATTTTTAATTAGTGGAGCAAGGCTGACTTTTCAGACATTTACACCAGTGTTAAAGGGTGTTAGTTCCGCAGTGAAAGGGTTTGGATTAGTAGCAAAGGTTTCTGCCATGTTTACTCAGGGATTTGCATTAGCGCAAAGCATTCTAAGCGGAGCATTGACTATTACCAACGGTGTATTTTCATTACTGCGTGGTGGAGTTATGGGACTATGGAATATATTGATGGCTAATCCATGGATTCTTTTAGCTACATTGGCTGTTGGTGCGGCTGTATTAATATATCAAAATTGGGATACAATAAAGCAATGGTTTATTACTTTATGGGATAATCCTATGCTTGCTGCGGATCAGTTCTGGACCGGACTAAAAGATTTATTTAAACGTGGCTATGAATGGTTGCAAGAAAAATGGCAATCTATCAGTAATTTCTTATCTACTCCTATTTTTGGCAAAGTTAATATTACGGCATCCGGTAATGGTGCAGAGGTTGCAGAAAATGCGTATGGCGGTATTTATGGCAGGGGGGCATTTCTTACTACTTTTGCGGAAACCTCTGGTGAAAGTGCGATACCTCATACTCCTAATAAACGTAATATAGGCTTGCTGGCCAAAACTAATGAAATCATGGGTAATCCATTGGGGACCAGTGGCAGTATAAATGCGACTTTTGCTCCTCAGATTACCGTACAAGGGAATACCGATACTGCTGAAATTTCAACTTTGTTAGATCAAAAAATGCGTGAATTTAAAGCAATGTTGGCAGAAGTGCAGAATCAGAACAGGAGGCTTTCGTATGGCTAAAACCTATTACACAATTCAGGGCGATATGTGGGATGGTATAGCAAAAAAGTTATATGACGATGAAAGTGGCGTAAACGCGCTGCTGGAAGCAAATCAGCAATATGCTGACATAGTTGTTTTTCCAGCAGGTATTATTTTGGATGTGCCGGATTATGAAAAGCCTACTCCGACCAACTTGCTGCCGCCGTGGAGGCGTTAAATGGAAGCACGTAGAATATTGACGATCATAAAATATAATAATAAAGATATTTCAGCTGATATCAGTAAATATCTAAAAAGCATCAGCTATACCGATAATCTATCGGGAGAAGCCGATGATTTGCAGATAACACTGGAAGACAAGGCGGGGCTTTGGCAATCGACATGGATACCGGAAAAAGGAGCACTTCTAGATGTAATGCTGCAGCAAAAATATTGGCAAACTTTGTCGGAGTTACCACAAAGTTTGCGTTTGGGATTGTTTGAAATAGATGAAATAACAAGCAGTGGCTATCCGTCAGAAGTACAAATAAAAGCAGTTTCTGTGCCTGATAATAATACTCTTAGAGGTACTGAACGTAGTCGGAGTTGGGAAAAGGCAAAGCTGCAGGTAATCGCTAATGATATAGCTTCAGCTGCAGGAATGTCATTGTTTTGGGACACAGAAGAAAATCCGGTGCTGGATAGGGCAGAACAGACAGAACAGTCTGATCTGTCTTTTTTATATGCAATTTGTAAGGATAAAGGCCTGGCATTGAAAATAAGTGATAAAAAAATCATTATTTTTGATGAAGCAAAATATGAAGCGGAAAAAGCAAAGATAACAATAGTAAAACCAGGTACCGTTTATAAAAAAGAGTCTGGAATGAAATATTTGTTTGTTGGTACTGGCTACAGTCTGCGTACTAAAATTAGAGATATCTATGCTGCCTGCAGAGTTAGTTATCAGCAGGGCAGTTCAAAATCTAATATTGAGGCAACTTATACTGTTGCGGGTAAAAAGGGAAAAACATTGCAAGTAAATGAACAAGTTGAAAGTGTTGCGGAATCATTAAATTTAGCAAAAAAACGGTTGCGCGAAAAAAATAAAGACGAAGTTACTGGATCTTTAAATATGTTGGGAAACTTTGTCTTATTATCTGGGGTTACAGTTAATTTATTAGGATTTGGAGCTTTTGATGGTAAGTACTTGATAACCAGAGCATCACATGATATTGGCAGCGGTTATACGACAAATATCGATGTAAGAAGGTGTTTAAATGGATACTAATTTTATAAAAAACATAATTCGTATCGGGAGGGTATCTTCTATTGACGTCAATACAAATACTGCAAGAGTAGCTTTTTCTGATAAAGACGATTTGGTATCTGGTAATTTGATGATTGTAAATCGCGGAAGCATGGTTGATAAGGATTACTGGATACCTGATATTGATGAGCAAGTCCTATGCTTAATGCTGCCAAATAAAAGCGGACAGGGACTAAATGAGGGTTTTATTATTGGCTCATTTTTTTCAACAGAAGATGAACCGCAGGAGAGAAGTGCTGATGTAAGGGCGATTAAATTTGGTGATGGTACTGTTATAAAGCATGATCGTAAATCAGGAAGTTTAACTGTAAATGCTACAGGTGATATTAGTATTATTGCTGCGGGAACGTTGACCATTCGCGGTGCTGCGGTGAATATAAATTAGGTTAAATATTAGAAAAAATTATGTTATAATAACCTCATAAAATAATATTTTATGAGGTGTAAAAATGGAAGATACTGATTATGGACAGAGCGCTATTATGGCTTTTGAACTGATGAAAAATGATGGCATACCGGCAAGAGAAGCATGGCAAATTGCAGTTGAAAAAATATTTAAAGGAAAGCCAAGCAGTATTGCTAAAGGATGCCCTAGAAATGTTTTTTTATATTTAGTTGGTGCCAATTGTAAAAATGGTAAGAATGCAAGTTATGCTAGGGAGGCGCTGAATATATTAGATAATATGGATGAAATAGAAGAAGCAGAAATCAATAATATGTCTCCTAAGGAATTTTGGATAGTTAAAATGAATAAAGGGAAAAGCTATAATAATCAAATTGATGTTGTTTTTGCGTTAAGAAGCAAAGGATACATATAATAAAAAAGCACTCCTTGAGGAGTGCTTTTTTATTCACTATTATTTTTTATATGCCGCAAAAATTTTGCCAAAATCTTTTGCATTCTTCGTTACAGACGATATTCAACTGATCTATCAATATAGTATTTTAGTAATAGAAAATTTTGATGCTAAGAAATTTTATATAAAATATAAGATTACAATAATTCTTGAATTGAAAATTTTGCGTAAGAAATTAATTTGTCTTTTAAGATATGAAGATCAGATGGAGTTAATTGACCAACTATTTTATTGTCAAAGTAAATATCAAACTGATCACGGATATTATTATATTCAATTTTATAACCACTTCCTGATACTAAATCATTAATCAAAGTTAGTTCTTCAGTTGGAACTTCTATATTTTCTAGACCTAATAGATACATAGGAGTTATATCCAATGCTTTAGATATTTTTACAATAGCAGACTGCTTCATATTTCCTGAATTTGTTTCATAACGCTGTAAAGATGATTTACTAATACCAGTCAAATCACTTAATTCTGCTAAAGATAGGTTTAAGTCTTTACGTCGTTGGCGCATTCTTTGTGCTGCTATATCATTATCAGAAAAGAAAAAAAACATCTTAATCACCTCCTACAAATAAAGTAAACCATAAAAAGGGAAAAAATGCAATAAAATGGAAATAAAAACCCAAAAAATGGGTTGACTTTAATTGTAAATTTATGATAATATAAATTCGACCCATAAAGCGGGAAAAGATATGATGAAAATCCGAAAGGAGGGAAAATTTGGAAGTAGAAAAAAGTAAATTGGAATTAGCTTTAGCGAGAAATTGTTACAGTTTATTAGATTTAAAAGAGAAAAGCAAAATTGGAGGTTCTGTTATTTCTAAATTAACCAAAGAAAAAATAATTTTGCGACCTAAAACTGTAGGAATAATTGCTAAAGCTTTAAATGTTGATGTTGATTTTTTGTTGAAAAAAGAAAAAATGGACTGATTAACGCCTACCAAGCTAATAAATCAGTCCATAGTCAGAGATTGTCCTCTGTAAACTAGTCTATCATAAAGAGGGCTTTCTTTCAAGTGAAAGGAGCATTTTAGTATGAATTTGCAAGTATTCGAAAATAAAACTTTTGGTAAAGTTAGAGTAATTGAAAGAAATAATGAACCTTGGTTTGTAGGTAAAGATGTTGCAGAAGTGTTGGGGTACAGCAATCCAAGCAAGGCTGTCATTGCCCACGTCAAAGATTGTCACAAGAAGCAAGAAATGATAGCACATTCCCAAAATGGGAATGTGGTTACTAAAACAACATTAATCGACGAAGCTGGATTATACTCATTAGTCCTTCGTTCAAAATTGCCAGCTGCTGAAGATTTTCAGGAATGGGTTGTTGCTGAGGTAATTCCTTCTATTCGCAAAACTGGTAAATATATTGCACCAAAGCAGCAAACTGCAATTCAACAGCAACGTGTAGAAGCTATGCTACTGAATGCTAAAAGTAGGCAGTCTAAATTATGGCTTACTATTGCTGAAAAAACTGACATCCCAGAATATAAGCATATCTGCCAACAGAAAGCAGCAGAGGTTTTGAGCGGTGTACCGTTATTACCAATGGAAGAAGCTAAAGAAATTACTTATTCGGCAACAGATATAGGTAAAATGCTTGGAATATCTGCAAATAAAATAGGTAAGATAGCCAATCAGTATAATCTTAAAACTCCGCAGTACGGAAAGTTATTTTACAGCAAATCTGAATATAGCTGCAAAGAAGTAGAAACATTCCGTTACTACGAATGCGCCATTCCAAAATTCAGAGAAATTCTGAAAGGTGGTGCAGTAGCATGATTTTGACAGATGCCGTAAAATTAGCTGGGTATCAGGAAGTGCCATGCTACAATCAAGAAGTTATAAAAGGGTTACGTGATATAGTGGAGCGTGAAAAACGGGAAAGTAACTATAACGATTTACCTTTTATGGCGTGTTTGATGGGTTATTTGTATGGAGTTACGCAAGGCGTTCGTAAAGAACGGCAAAGAAGAAAAAGTAGATAATCGCTAACTAAAGCGTCCTTATTTTAAGGGCGCTTTTTCTATATACAAAAATACTTAAAGGAGGTGGGTAAATTGCAGGCGACAAGATTAGGCGATACTGATACGGGACATGATGCTTGTCCAGGGACTGTGCTTGTGAGTTCCAGTACGAATGTAATAATTAATGGTAAAGGTGCTGGGCGCGTCGGCGATAGTTATGCTCCGCATGGATGTATTGTGCATCCATCGCATGCGGCACATATCAACAGCGGCAGCAGGACCGTTTTTATTAATGGGCGACCGGCAGCGAGGGTGGGTGACTCAATAGACTGTGGAGGCAGTGTTGCTGTTGGTAGTCCGGATGTTATCATAGGAGGTTAATATGCAAGTTGGATCTATGGGAGATATTCCTTTTGTTGTGTCATATGGCAAAATCCGTACTTTTAGTGATTATGGACGTAGTGGTTCCGGTCGCTGGGCGAAACATGATTTGATTGGGCGTAAACCAGTAATGGAATTTTTAGGTCCAGATGTCGAAAAAATTAGTATGAAGATCCAGCTGCGCACTGATCACGGCATAAATCCCGAAAGCGAGCTGGGGAGGCTGAGGAAAATGAGGGACACAGGCGCAGTTTTTCCGTTTATTTTAGGTGGTGCGCCGGTATCTGATAATTATTGGTTGCTGGAGGATATAGGGGAAAACGTAAGCTATTGGCGGGCAGGCGGTAAAATACTTTCCGTTAGCGTCGATATTACATTGACTGAATATTCTACAGAGGAGGTGCGCTGATGGATTTTGAACTTACTGCGGGAGAAAGAGTTGACGTAGATTTTGCTCCAAAAAATGTGCAAATGGAAATTTTACAAAATTGCAGTACAATACTTAGCACGTCTAAGTTTAACGTACCGTTAGACCGTGACTTTGGCATTGATGCAAACTATGTAGATGCTCCGCTGTTATCGGCTAAAGCGAAAGCAGAAAGTGAAATATTTGCTGCATTAAAAAAATATGAGCCGCGAGTTACGGTAAAACAAATTACATGGCGCTCTAATGCGGAGGGCGTTTTAAGGGCGAAAGTGAAGGTGGTCATAAATGAAACTTAGTGATCTGCCGGACATTGAATTTGTTAGTGCAGACGAACAAGAAATATTATCGGATATCATAAAGCTTTATACGGAAATAACCGGGAGAACCCTTGCACAAGGTGATCCTGTCCGGTTATTTTTATGCGTGATTGCGGCCATTATCCTGATGCTGTGCAATAAGATCAACTACACCGGCAAACAAAATCTATTGCGATATTCGGCAGGTGCCAACCTGGATCACTTGGGCGTACTTGTCGGGGCAGAACGTATTGGCGCCAAGGCCTCTGTCACGACAATTAAAATAACCCTGTCGGAGGTGCGGTCCGTTGCGACAAACATTCCAGCAGGTACGCGGGCGACAGCTGGAGATAATGTGTTTTTTGCTATTGATCAGGATGCAACGGTCATAGCTGGACAGTTGGATGTTTCTGTAGCGGCTACCTGTACTGTGGCTGGTGTTCTCGGTAATGGCTATCTGCCGGGAGAAATCAATAAGATTGTTGATCCAATTCCGTACGTCGCTGGAATGGTCAATACCACAACGTCGGAGGGAGGTTCAGATGTCGAGAGTGACGATTCTTTGCGTGAGGCTATTCGCGAGGCTCCGGAGGGATTTTCAGTAGCTGGACCAGTGGGCGAATACATTAAAATTGCCAAACGAGCTTCGTCTTTGATTGTTGATGTATCGGTAATATCACCGGAGCCGGGGCAAGTACTGATAACACCGCTACTTGTAGGCGGTGGAATACCGGGAAAAGAAATGCTGGATATCGTAGAGGCAGCATGCAGTGATAGATCTGTAAGGCCGCTCACTGACCATGTGCATGTGGCTGCTCCGGAGGTTGTCAATTATGATCTTACACTCACGTATTACATTGACCGGGCAAATGAAGCTAAATCTGTTGCCGTTCAAAGCGCGGTAGCGAAAGCGGTGGAGGATTATATCGATTGGCAAAAATCTAAGCTTGGCCGTGATATCAATCCGGACGAGTTAATCTGTCTTATTAAAAATGCTGGCGCCAAGCGAGCGGTTATATCTTCGCCTACTTTTCGGATCGTTGCTGATAACCATGTAGCGATAGCTGAAAATGTTAATGTTACATTTGGGGGGCTAGAAAATGAATGATCTGCAAAATCTGAATTTAATCGAGTTGCTACCCACTAGCATTGCAAGCAACGAAACGATAAGAAATATCTGTAATGCCATTGCAGAAAAATTACAAACGATTAATGAAAAAGCTGAATTAGTTTTGTTACTGCCACGATTGGATCAGTTGCCGGAAACATTGGTGGATGAACTAGCTTGGCAATATCATGTTGATTTTTATGATTATGCGGCAGATATCAATAAAAAAAGGGCATTAGTGCGCAAGGCCATTGACTGGCATCGGAGAAAAGGCACTCCTGCTGCAGTAGAGGAAGTATGTACAGCTGTTTTTAAATCAGCAAAAGTTTATGAGAATTGGGAATATGGTGGGAAACCATATCATTTTCAGGTAAGAATGATTTCAGAAGGCATTCCAGATAAATCTGTTTTGGACAATTTGTATAGGGCAATTAAAGAAAGTAAGAATGTTAGGAGTTGGCTTGACGCTTTAAGTTTTGACCGTCAAATAGCTGGCTCCTTATTTGTTGGAGGGGTCTATTCTTCAATGAGAAAAGTGGAGATTTTCCCATCACAGATAAAACCACAGATTTTAAATATCAATAATTATTTTGGAGCTGCAATCTATGTACACAAAGGAGTTGAAGTAACATGCCAAACTGGGCAAATTTAATGTTGACTAAACAAGGAAAGGTATTACAGGCAAAAGCTATTGCTGGTAGTACATTAACGATCACTAAGATGAAATTGGGTTCTGGTATTATTCCAGATGGAGTATCGCCAGAAGATCTTACTGATTTGATTCAACCCAAACAAGCTTTAGGATTAACGGCAATCAGTGTTAATGGTGGATTAGCTAAAATTCAGAGTATTGTTACTAATGCTGAACTTTCAGAAGGGTACTATATTCGTGAATGTGGTGTATTTGCAAATGATCCTGATGTTGGGGAAATAATGTATGCAATAATGACAGATACCTCCCCTGATTTTTTGCCTTCCGCATCAAGCTCTGTTGTGATTTCAGAAGAATTTAGTATTAATGTAGTAACGGAAAACATGGCGAATATAACAGCGATTATTGATCCTGAAGGTATAGTAACAGTGGCTAATGCAAGAAAAATTGCAGAGGATAAAGTTACTGAGCATAATGAAGACACAGAAGCTCATCCAAATGACTTTAATTTAAAAGGCATTACTATTGGCAAAGATAATGTTATTGCAACTAAAAAGGGAGATTTACTAACTCTTTTGGCAGGGAAAGGAATTAATTTACTTAGTGATATTAAAAATAAGATAATCACGATCGTTGGAAAAAGTAAGAATGCATGGAATCCGAATGAGGAAATTATAGCTGGAGATATAAGATATACCGAAGACGGTAACGGTCCAAGTTGGGTTTATTTGTTATGTAAAACTGCAGGAACTACAGGTACCATTGAACCGATTTTAGAAGCTAATGCTGTTGTAGGACAGGAGATAAATGACGGCAGTGTTGTATGGACGGTACAAAAAAACAGTAATGCATTAAGCTTTGCTGGAAAAGAAGCAGATCTTTTTGCATTATTAAATAGCCCTGATTTTAAGGGAACTCCTACAGCACCAACAGCAGCCAAGACGGTAAATAATACTCAAATTGCTACAACTGCTTTTGTTCATTTGCTTGCTGGAGCCGCTAATAATGGTGGTATAGTCGATTCATTGTTGGCTCAAAATGGCTATGTAAAATTCGCAAATGGTTTAATTCTACAGTGGGGATTTAATAGCGCTGGTAACAACGGAAGCGAGGGAGAAAGCGGTTGGTACGCATTTCCTGTGAATTTTAATTCTGCTTGTTTTGCCCTATTTTGCGGACTAAGAAACACCGATACCAACAACCCAACAAACTACGATTCAGAAGTACAGCCACGTAACTGGACAACCACCAAATTCAACGTATACAAACAAAATTATGGCGGTAATCCATGGTTTGGTAGTTTCATTTGGTTTGCTATTGGCCGATAGCCAGCCAGTTACAAGCTATAACCCTACTGCTACCCTCTGAGTTACGTGTAGACATGAAAAAATTTGTATTTGTAATACTCGTTGCTGCAAAAGTATACTCGTAATTTATAGCCCTCTTACTTCCGTAAATACCAATTACAGAGTTAGTAAATTTAATTGGAAATGTTTGTGTTGATTCAGAATTTCCATATCCCCACTGT
>ULRU01019163.1_pt1 | contig 26492 bp, 20 predicted proteins | sample 1955831 | NCBI WGS metagenome assembly ULRU01 (sample SAMEA4835693, study PRJEB28245) | human gut metagenome | biome: gut microbiome; material: fecal sample | place: Denmark | collected 2008 | reverse complement strand
AAGTCCGGTCTTTTACCTCCCGAACTTCTTGGTTTGACACGCCAAAGTCCCTTGTTTCGTACATAGAAGTCCCTTATTTCAAGGCTCACCCGGATATTGCACGATCGTCCTCACCTGTAAGGGGAGTCTACATCTTCTTCCCTTTCCTCCAATCGTTTCCCTGTGGCTCTGTCTTTAGCTCCGGGTTTACCCCTACCCATTTGGACAACCGTTTCCCTGCCGATACCGGCATCAAATCAGAACCGTAAAGGACCGCCAATTCCTCCCCCCCGTAACTCCTGACTTCGAATTCATTCATCATCGTAATCCCCATCGTTTTATCGTCCCGTAAAGATAAGCAATAATTAATGATATTCAAAACATAATGGCATCTATATTCTACCTTTTCCTACCTGTTACCGCACCGATCTTCGCCGATATTCCCAAAAACGTATTCCTGCCTGTTGCGAGGCCCTACCTTCGTGTTGTCATTGATAATGAAAACAGATAAATATCCTCGAAAACAAACAGCAAAACAGTGTCGAACAAAATTCTAACAGGCTCTAAGTTCTTCGTCAATTTAAGGGCATCCAATTTACTTGTATTCCGCAATTCTTCAGCTATTCGAGTATAGAGAAATATCTTTCTCTATTTTCTAAATTCATTTAAACTTCTTTACTCTTTGAACTTTGATTGTCAAATGTTACCCCTAAACTGACGAAAAAACATTTTTTTCTTTCAAATATTAATTTGAATTCAGCCCTCTATTAAAAGTTTTATCAGTTTCCTACAACAACCTTAAACGTTGCTAAATTCCCCTTATGATCTGTTGGCCAAATTCCTTTTGGAGTAAAGAACCTATCTTTTGAATCACATTTTCTTACTTTTCCTCGAATAACGCTTTCGGACGGTCCTATTATAATATTTTCCTCCAACAAGAGCGAGGCATTAGTTGGATAATAATAAATAAAATCAATTCTATCTCTTTCATCCACATCTGGAGCCCAAGCCAATCTCTCCAATTTAGCATCTTCTGCCAATTTATTACCAGCAGGGAAGGTAAAACCTGGATACAACACTGGATCTGGATACTTTTCACGATAAGAATCTCTAAAACCAGCTTTTTGTAACATCACTGAGCAATCCCAATTAATTATGGCACCGTTATGATCCCACAAATCTTTTGTATCAGCCTGCCAATCCAAGTGAGAAGGTTCATTAAAATCCCCCCCCATAACAACAGGAATACCCTTATCTATTTCAACTTGTGCATCCTGAATAAAAGCAGCAATACTTTCATCTCGATAGGACAACCGATTAGCCTTTAGTACAGCGTTTTCATCTATGACAGGAGCATCCATCTTACTCCAACTCATACCACTATATCCACGAGGCATGAAACATTCGTAATGTAAATAATCCAAATGACAAGAATAAAAAGAAATCGGTTGTCCTGCAATTGTAACTGTTGCTTTCAACATCGCTCTACCTTCATCACCGGGAACAATGCAGCATTTAACGAATTGATCGGGTTTATATTTCGTCAAAAGCCCAACAACCATACCTAAAGTCTCTCCATAATAATGTTTTCCTCTTTTTTTCAAATCTTCCAAAATCCGAGGCATAAACATCTTGCCATTAAAGTTTCTGATCTCACAGAGAAAAACCACATCAGCATCAACTTCATCCAATACATCAAGAATCCCCTGATATCCATTCGGAACTTTTGACCCTTCATGCCACAAATTCATCTGATAAACAGTGAAAGTATCATCTGCATTTTCAGCATTGCTCCATGCAGACAGAACCAATAAGCAAAACAATAAAAATATGACCTTTTTCATTGCATCTTGTTTTTTACGATAAGTTATTTCAATACCCACATTACGTTATTTACATTATCCGTACCTCCCCATTGGCGATCCAATGCAATCAGATATTGCTCTTTATTATATAACAATTCATTTTCAGGATATTGCCAACGCATAGGAATTTTAGTTTTATCATCATTCAAATTCGTATCTGGATTTATAGGAAACTCTGGATAAGTATTTCGACGATAATCAAAATAATCGTCATATTGCATGTGATAATAACGAGCAATATAAACCTGAATCCAAATCTGTTTCAAACGATCTATTCTAGTTCCACCCACATTATATGCGACATACGACCCTTTCAAATAATCCTCAATATAGTCATCCGTTATCACTCTTCCATTTTGATATTCTTCTGGGACAGTGGAAGCTACAAATTGGAAAGAAGCACGAATACCTTCTTCATAATACTTTTGAGCATCACCTTTTACCCATCCCCGCTCAATAGCTTCCGCAATGATAAAATTCATATCCGCATATCCTAACCGAATATAGGGAACTCCCACATAACTCAATCGATATACACCATTCGGACGTGAATGCATCTTATTGGCTATTTTCTTTGACTCTTCTCCAAATACCGCAGCAACATCCAATCCCTGATATGCATTCCAATCGCTCGGTTCCAGCAATTTTTGTCCCGGAGCTAAATACAATTCTTCAGTCAAGGCCTGAGCTGGAGAAAAATAATAGAACAAACGATAATCTTCAAATTGCTTCAACGGATCTATTAATAAAGATGAGCCAGCATACTCATTTATACTTTTCACAAAACTATTATGAAACGGATTTTGCTGGCCTTGCTTATCTGAATAAACAACCTGCAAATTATCATCATTATTTTCAAACAGATTACCAGCCGCTACTATTTCCGCAAATTGTTCCTTTATTCTTAGTTCTGGTGTATCATCCACTCGTTTGGATAAAGATATCAGTACTTTCAAACGAAGAACATTAGTCGCTTTCCTCCACTTTACAGGATCACCCTTATAAAAAGGATCACCCTCAAATGTATTAGCCGTAGCAAAAAAACGGTCTGCTTTTTCCAAATCAGAAAGTACACCTATAAAAACATCTTTCTGACTGTCATAAGCTGGATAACGATATTTCTCTATATCCAAAGCCTGTGAATAAGGAATATCACCCATGCTCATTGTACAACGCCAAAAATTCCAACCTTTCATGAAATAAAACAATCCGGAATAAGCATCTTTATCCTCTTCAGAGGCCAACTCCATCATCTGCTTCGCATTCGTCAATATTCGAATGTACGAAAAATTATCCGAGCCGAAACGATTGTATTGGGCATTATTAATCTGTTCACCCCAAAACATCCTCCTACTCAAAAATTCATTATACTCCCATATCTTTGTAACCATATCTTTTATTACGGTAGTAGCCAACATGGAAGATTTGACCTGTGTCGTTGCATCAGGATTCGTATTCATTTCATCAAAAGTCGATGTACAAGCTGAAAACGAAAGAACATACCCCAATAAACAACTAACTATTTTTATTCTTTTCATATCTGTATACTTTTAAAAATCAACTTTAATATTGAAACCCATATAACGCTGAGACGGAGAATTCAACTCTTCTGTTTCACCTCCTCTTTCGGGGTCTGCATACTTAAACTCTTTTGCCCACAAAAGCAAATTCTGACCAGTAAAACTAACAGAAGCATTTTTCATACCTATTTTCTTACAAACCGATTGCGGTATATCATAAGTTAAAGAGAGATTCCGAAGTTTAAAAAAAGTCTGGCTCAACATATTTTGCCAACTCGGACTTGCATGAGAGTCATGATACTTAGTAATATAACTTTCATAGGAAACAACTATATCATTAGGTGCAAAAACCCGTGTATCTTCTAAAACATTGCCGTCTGGATCTCTCTTCACAGCTCCAGAAACGACCTTAACTCCTTGTCCGACATAAGAAATATTTCCATTTACGACTTCATCATATCGATATTGGTTATCCGAATCGACATGTGTTCCTGAGTTCCATAACATCTGATGAGTTTTAGAATAAGATATACCACCTACACGTCCGTCAAATGTAAAACTTAATGTCCAGTTCTTATATCGAAATGTATTGGTAATACCCCACACCAGGTCGGGCACATATTTGCCTACTTTCTTTTGGAATGTCTGCCGCACAGGTATTCCACCGTTATGAACGATATTCCCATCAGGGTCACGTTCCCAATCATAAATAGCGATCCAGTCCCAATCAGCCCCCTCCTTGATCCAAGGGCGTTTTGTAGAATAATCTGGATCCAATTTATGATAAGTATATTTATCATGTGACCAGTTAGTCAGAATATGCCAACTAAAATCTTTGGTTTGTAATGGAGTACCTCCCACCACTAATTCCACTCCGGTACGTAAACGTTGTTCTTTGCTATTTGTCTGAATAGACTTATAACCAGTAGATTCACTTACTCCTCCATTGATAATAAAATCAGATTCTAGCTTATGGTAATAAGCTAAATCAACATTCAACCGTTTCTGGAAAAAAGTTTGAGCCAAACCTGCTTCCCATGTTTCCGATTTTTGAGGACGTACAATGCCTCCAATCAACGTTTCAGAAACAGAAGCCGTAGACAGACCATCCCAAACGTTCGTTGAGATTCCGTACACATTATTATTAGCATATATATCCGCATCTTGCTTTGTCGTAGTCCATGATCCTCTTATCTTCAAAAAATTCCACCAAGAAGGTAATGAAATTATTTCCGACAAGATGATGCTACCTGCCACCGAAGGATAAAAATAAGAACGCTCATCAGAGCGCAATGTTGAAGACCAGTCATTACGTCCGGTAACATCCAAATAATAAGTACTATTCCAAGATACAGACGCTTTTCCATAAAGACTATTCACTCGTTTTTGCTTCAAGCTACTTGCTGCACTAACAGGATTAGAAGATGCGTTCAACGAGTAATATCCCGGAATAGAAAGTCCTCCTTGTGTCTTACTCAACATATCATCATCATGCCGATAAAAAATATTTCCACCTAATAGACCATTTACATTAAATTTTCCCCAAGTTTTGTCAGCCATCAACATCGCGTCAGCATTGACACTAAAATTAGTATTTTTATATATACTATAATATCCCTTCTTATCCCACGCTCCATTCGCACTGATTGCATTTCTAGATTCCTCCCGTTTATTATATACATCAGCACCGGCACGTCCCATCGCTTTCAACCAAGGAGTAATCTCATAACTGGTATTGACAGAAGCATTGAAGACATCGGTATCATACGAATTTATCTGCTCATAGGCCTTAAACCAAGGATTATCATACCAACTCTTGTCATACCAATTTTGCATTTCATTTTCTTTACCCTTTATCCAATAGTCTCTATAATCACGAATATCATATTCAGTTCCTCCCCAAATCACCATGTTGTAAATATAACTGCTACTATAGCCAGTACCTATTGTATTTGAAGATACACGCTTATTATAAGCAGCAGTCGCATCCATAGAGAACTTTTTCCACTTCATTTCACCACCTACAGAAAAAGTCATCTTATTCAATTTTTGATTGGGATATTCACCCTTATGATAGACCTGTGTCGCAGAAGCTCTGAAAGAACCATACTTTCCCTTTTGGGTAACACTTATATTATTGTTGGTCACCAAACTAAATTGGAGGAAATTCTTAAAATTATCCTTTCCTTTGGAAGTTAGTTCCATTTCTCGATATTCATAAGTTTTCGGATCCCATTGAACAGCCGTGCGTCCGATATCCAACTTATCCCCCCAGACCGAATTGTTATTATATTTCCCCCCCGTACCGGCACTATACGAATGTTGTGTTTCAGGGAAAGCTAAATAACCAGAGAAAAACATAGTGTTACTGTTGATATTGATGTTTAACCCTTCCTTCTCCGATCCCTTCTTTGTCGTAATCATTATAGCTCCACTGGCTCCTCTTGATCCATACAACGCTGAAGCCGTCGCTCCTTTCAACACATCAATTGACTCAATATCATCAGCGGCTATTTCATTGATTGACAAATTTGCATAAGGAATACCATCTACAATCAACAATGGAGTTGCACCACGAAGAGATATTGTCGCATTCTGGTCAAACTCCGTATTATTCTGAATATTCAATCCCGCAATTTTACCGGTCAACGAAGTAGTAATGTCTATGGATTTTGCTGTTGGCATCTCATCACCACTCATTTTCTGAACCGAATATCCTAGTGCTTTCTCTTCTCTTTTAATCCCTAAAGCAGTAACAACCACTTCACTCAAAGTCTCCGAATCTTCACGAAGAACAATCTGAAAGGCTGTTTTATTTCCTATCTTAAATTCCTGAGAAGCATAACCGATATAGGAAACGACCAATGTCGCACCCTGTACGACACTAAGGGTGAAATTCCCATCAACATCTGATATAATACCGTTTGTCGTTCCTTTTTCTATAATATTGGCTCCAATTATCGGTTCACCTTTTACATCTACGATTTTCCCTGACACTTTTCGTTCCTGTTGTGGAGCAACAGACTTTGGAACAGAATTCATTTCTGACAAAATTATATTAATTCCTTCAACCTTGAACGTCAATCCTGTACCTTCCAAGATCTCTAAAAGGGCCTCATTGACCGGACAATCATTCACTTGTACAGAAACACGCTGTTCTAAATTAACATCACGATTGGAAACAAATAAATAATCAGTTTGGTGCTCTATTTCTGTCAGAACAGTTCCTAATTGGACTTGACTTTTATTTAAACTAACTTTTGCATTTTGAGAATTGATACTACCCGCAAATGCAAAACATGAACATAATAGCAATGAGCAAGTTGTCAATTTCATAACTCTACGTATTCGATTCATCCCTGAATCTTTTTCCATAAAAGACCCAGGTAAAAAATATTTTTTCATACCTTTGTTTGCGATTTTTTAATTAATTAAGTATATTCATAAAATGTACTGGAGAGCCGGTGGTTGTTGGCGCAACTGCCGGTTCTTTTTTGTGTTTCTCATGTGTCCTTCCTCATAGGCAAATCGATTTTATCAGTTAATATATATGATGTTTCTCTCTTCATCCCGCTTATACTTGAAAGGGAAGTCATTTTGCAAAACACGCAAAGCATGATCCACCCCATCGGATATACGGAGTTTCCCGCGATAGCCCAAATCTTTCACTGCTTTGTTGTTGACTATGATCCGCACATCATAGAACTTTTCAAACAGTTCCATGATCGCATTAAAAGACTTGTCTTCGATATAGATCAGGCCGTCTTTCCAACGATAGCTGTTAGGAGCCGTTGTTGGGACGACTCGCAACGATTCACCCATCAATTCCGCTGTCTGTCCCGGAGAAAGGTAGACTGCTTTCGGATTCTTCGTATTATAGAGCTTGACTTTACCTTCATAGAGCATCGTCCGGAAATTCGGCTTGTCTTTGTAAGCCTCGACATTAAAAGTTGTCCCCAGCACCTCCACGTCATATTTGCTCGTTTTGACAATAAAAGGCTTTTTATCTTTCGCCACTTCAAAATAAGCTTCGCCGTCCAACATTATCTCCCGGCTATTTTCTGCAAAAGCCATCGGATAACGGAGAGACGTGTTGGCATTCAGCCAGACACTCGTACCATCTGGAAGCTGGATATTAGTACGGTTGCCAGCCGGGACATATACACACTGTAGAGTCTGTGCCAATCGAGCCATCCGGTAATTATCATACAGATAAAAACTTCCCAATAAAATCAAAATCGAAGCGGCCACTTTAAAAGACCAATTCAATGCAGGATGTAGCCGGTAACGCTTGCCGGAAGCAATTTTAGTGGAAGGCTCAACCGCAGCTTCGTCTACCAAAATGGAAGCATCAAAACGAATCCGCTCCCGGATAAAACGCCGGCGGTTGTCTTCGCTGCTTTCAATCCACTGCCGTATTACCTCCTTTTCTTCTTCCGAAGCCTGCTTCAGAAAGTAACGAATAAGTATATGTTGATCTATTTGCATCGTTTCTTTTTTCCTGTATCTATAAATAGAGCAACTCATCAAGGAAAAATCCCAACCGTAATAGGACTTTTTTTGCTTATCAGCAAATAATTTTTCGATTGCCCCCTGTTTTTATGAACCACACCTTCACTATCGCTTCAAAACAACGACGCAAATCCACCTAGGCAACACGTTGTATTTCCAAGCCGATGTAAGCATTGTTTGTTTTTGGCATGATCGTACACATATACAACAATGCCGAGAATATACACGATAACGCAATATATACTCCCGATAACGTCGAAAACAGATTACAAAAGGTTTCTTTGTCCACAGGAAACGGCACAGGGAATGATGAACGACACTACAACCACATGAGAGAAGTTCAGAGATACCTAATTCAAGAATAACAATAGCAAGGGAATATAGTCTTTCAGTTTCAAGCGGAGATGGTCATTGGCCTTATTGATATGATAGTCTACTTTTTGTTGGGAAACACCTAAGGTTACCGCTATTTCTTTCCTTGATTTATACTCCAGGCGATTCAATACGAATATATGACGAGTCTGTTCCGGCAATTCAGACAAAGATTCCATGACAATTTTCATTATATCTTTGGAAAAGATAGTGCTGTAGCTTTCGTCTCCCAATGTCTGGATACGCGTTACGATTTCCCAGTCATGCAACTCTGTACGATTCTTGCTGTATTCGACTTCCACTTGGATGTGCTTCAGATAATTCAGGCATTTATTTTTGACGGACTCTAATATATATCCCAAGACGTCTGCATCAGCAGGCAACTTATGTTTATTCTCCCAATAGTACAACAAAGCATCATGCGTTAAATCCTCGGCCGCCTGCAAATCATTTACATAATAGAAAGCATATCTTACAAAACGCTGGTAGTACGCATTGTAAAAGACGCCAAAATTCATTTGCGAATTAATTTCAAAAGGATTTACTATGTTTCTCCGATTCTCCAAGTACAAGTACATATGTCGTTAACATTGCAAAAATAGCTTCTGCTAATGAAATTACCTAAATTCCGCCGGATTAATTTCACCTGTCAACAACAAATGCACTTATCCGAAACAGGCCGTAAACCGGATGCGTCTTGATTATAGATTATAGCGACCGTTTCAGCCAACAATTCAAATGGTTATTGGGAGCGACCAATACGAATTCATAAAAATCGATATCTTTGCAATCGGTTATCTGCAACAAACATCAGGACGAATGCGTTATAATAAAGAAATTAAAAACGATATGACACGAAAACTATATTTTACAATCTTATCACTGCTCTTCATATCTACAATTTACGCTCAATACGTCCCGGACATACTGGGCGATAATTATCTGCGCCGGACCATTCAGATGCCGGATGACTACGAGGGGAAAGTCGTCTGCACGCTTGTCAAGAAGCCACAGTTACCGGAGACCAAACAGGCAATCTTGTATATACATGGCTACAATGACTATTTTTTTCAGAAACAATTGGGTGACAGCGTGAATGCCCACGGTTATAACTTTTATGCTATGGACCTCCGCAAGTACGGACGCTCGATACTGCCGAACCAGAATCCTTTCTTCTGCAAAAGCTTGAAAGAGTATTTTGCAGACCTCGATACTGCCCTTGCCATTATTAGGGAAGAGGGGAATGACAAAATATTGCTGATGGCACATTCTACCGGTGGATTGATTACCCCGTATTATCTGGACAGCAAAAAAGGTAAACTTCCTGTCGACGGATTGATATTGAACAGCCCCTTTCTGGACTGGAATTTCGGATGGATGATGGAAAAAATCGTGATCCCTGTAGTTTCCTGTATAGGGAAACTATTTCCCAACCTAACCGTACAAGGATACGGGGATGCTTCGTATGCTCATAGTCTGCTCAAACAATTCAAAGGGGAATGGGTATATAATACGGACTGGAAGATGATTAACGGCCATCCGAAAAAAGCCGGATGGATAAACGCCATACAAGAAGCGCAGAAAACAGTGCAGAAAGGGATCGGCCTGGACTGTCCAGTACTGGTGATGTCGTCAAACAAGTCGTTCCCGGAAACAAAAGAATGGAATAACGAATATCTGTCTTCCGACATCGTGCTGGACATACACGATATTCAAAAATACGGACAGAAATTAGGCAATTATGTTACACGTGACACGATACAGAACGGGATTCATGACTTGATACTCTCTGAAAAAGACTCGCGCGACCATGTATATCGCACAGTGTTCGACTGGTTGCCAGGAAAATAAACATTGATTATTCTGATATTTGTATTTTCAGAATGCTTATACTTCTTTTCGAAATGAGATATCGGCCGGTAAGTTTTAATCCTTACCTTTGTCCGGTTAAAATAAATATGGAATGAAAGCCTTACAGACAATCATTGCAGTTGCCACTCTTCTCCATGCTGCAAATACTTTTGCACAGACGGAAGAAGCAGAAGATGCAACCTCATATAAAGCCGAAGTTTTCGGATCGGCCAGCAGCGGATCGACAACTCCGTTCTGGATGGTGAGCAATCGGTACGGGGTAGTTCCCCTAGACGCCAATAACGGCTATCTCAACGCTGGAGTTTTTCATCAACAACATTTTGGAAAGGGATTTCGCTGGAGTGCAGGGCTGGACATTGTAGCTGTCGTACCCCGTTACCGTAATGTGTATATCCAACAGATATATGCCGAGTTAGGATATAAAAGTATGCTTCTGAGTGTGGGGAGCAAAGAAAACCGGCATTCGCTTTGGGATCATTCCCTTAGTTCCGGTGACATGGTTCTCTCCTCCAACGCACGCCCGATTCCGGAAATAAAACTGAGTATGCCGGAATTCACCGTCGTTCCGCTCACAAAGGGTTGGATGCAGGTGAAAGGAGATTTTGCGGTAGGCAAGTCTTTCGATACCAAATATCTGGAAGATTTCTCCAATGGAAAACAAACCTATATAAAGAACGTCCTTTGGCATCATAAATCTTTTTACGTCCGCATCAAGGACACGCAAAACGAATTCCCGCTTTCCGGTATTATCGGCGTGCAACACTGGGCGCAATGGGGTGGAACATCCAGCAATCCGAGAATAGGTGTACAACCTCACTCCCTGAAAGATTTTATCCGGGTAGTTTGTGGTAGCGAAGGCGGAGACAATGCAACTCTGTCGGACCAGGTCAACGTGCTTGGCAATCATTTCGGTTCGTACGATTTCAAACTGGAATATACGATGCCGAACTGGAAACTGGCAGCTTATCATCAGCATTATTTCGAAGATAAATCCGGAATGATATTCGTGAACGGGACAGACGGACTTTGGGGAGCACAGTTGGATTTGCCACGCCTTCCCTGGCTAAAAAAGGTTGTAACGGAATATTTGGTCACCCGCAATCAGAGCGGACCGTTCCATTTTATCATCTTCGATCATGACAAATATCAAGGTCCGGGTGGTGGCGGAGATGATTATTACAATAATATAGAATACATAACCGGTTCTTCCTATTTCGGACAAGGTATAGGATCACCGCTTCTGACTTCCCCCCAATACAATACGAACGGGGATATAGATTTCAAGAATACACGTGTACGTGCCTGGCATTTGGCATTTGAAGGAGACCTGTCGCCAATGGTTTCCTATCGCCTCAGATACACACTCATGAATAGCTGGGGAAAACCTTACGCCCCGTTTCTGGATAACAAAAGAAGCAATTCCGGACAGGTGGAAGTCAAATATCGCCATCCACGCCTGCAAGGTTGGGAATTCACAGGAGCTGTGGCCGCAGATGCAGGTTCACTCTATGGGGATAACGTCGGGTTCAGTCTGAGTGTCTGCAAACGCGGCATTTTAAAATCCTGGAAATAGATTATTTATATTGCTCCCATAAGGCTGACGCAATGATGTCTTGTGTTTTGTCAGCCATCTGCTGCAATCCTTTATGGGAAGCATCCATCCCTTCGGTCGGGATAGGCGGATGAATGACCATTTCCATCTTGTGACGGTGAACATTCAACGAACCGATCGGCAATACGTCAAAAGGTCCGTTCAAGGTGATCGGGACAATCTGTAAATGCTGGTCGGCTGCCATCTGGTAAGCTCCTTTCTTAAAACGGATCATCTTTCCGTTATAAGTACGTGAACCTTCTGGGAATACCACCACCGACGCTCCGTTCTTCAGGCTACGTTCCGCCTCCAACACGCTACGGGCGGCAGCTTTCGGTGTCGAATTATCGACAAAGATAAAACCTGCAGCCCGGCAAGCAGCTCCCACAAACGGGATTTTGGCAATACCGGCTTTCATCACCCACTTGATCGGTACACCCAAAAAACCATATATAAGGAATATGTCGAAAGCGCCTTGATGATTGGCAACAAATACGTACGATTTCTTCCGGTCTATATTTTCCCGTCCTTTTACCTTCACCGGGCAAAGGGCCAAATGGCAAGTCAGCCATGACCAAATCATTCCCGGATAATAAGCAAATATTCTTTCCCCGCCTAACAGGCAACCAACAATAACCGTAAGGGCTGTCAGTATGGTCAATACCACAAAAACAGGAACCACAAACAGCCATAAATAGAGCATATAAAGTATCCGTAGCATATATAACTGTATTATTTCACAAATATAAAAGCTAAATTCAATGGTTTCATCATTTTTGTCCCAAAATATTTTTGCAATCGGGTTATTATTGCTTTATTTGCGGTAGAAAAAAAATAATATATAAAATATCTATCACCATGAACGAATTATTGAAAAATCTGGGGGTAATCGTACTCCTTATCGGTGTTATCATTTTGGCTGTACCGGCAATTAACGGAGGATTGTCAAATACTATTCTTCTTACCGGTTTAGGAGTCATTATTCTGGGTTATATCGGTCATATCGTTATAAACAAGAGACTCGGATAATCACACACTTACAAATAAAAAAGTCCGCTCCTTAGGAACGGACTTTTTTATTTTCTGTCCAGGATAATCAGGCTTCCCCTTTCACACCTCCGATGGGAGGAACAAAATCTTCAAATTTGGCAGTCTTACCATTTGCTTGTTCTTCAAACTTTGCCAGATTATCTTGTAAAGCAAACAACAGTCGTTTTGCATTGTCCGGAGTCAGGATGACACGACTTTTCACCTGTGCCTTCGGAGCACCCGGCACAACGCGGATAAAATCCAATATGAACTCGGATGAAGAATGTGATATAATTGCCAGATTTGCATACGTTCCCTGAGCCATCTCTTCTGACAGCTCTACTTGAATCTCATTTGTCGGTTTGTTATTTTCCATATTCTTATTATTTGATTATAAATATTCCAAGACAAATATACATATTAAAATCGGAATAGTATCAAATAAAAAGGGCTACCTTCACAGGCAGCCCTTTTTCAGTTGTGTTTTTAATTCTCAATTCTTTAGACCAATGTAAAAAAAATACCTTATTGTGTTTAATATTCTATAATCTCGACGCTTAAACTAAGGCAATTCGTCTTAGTAATTTCATTATTTATTCAACGTTACAAAGATATGCCTCATACAATTAACCACCAAATACTATTTTATCATTATATGATACTATTCCGTCACAGATAATTCATCTATTTTGCAAATTAGTTTAAAATCATGTTTTAAATCCTAAAACGAGTACGTGCATATTTTTCACGATATTCGGTAGGAGTATTACCTTTTCGTCGCTTAAAAGCCCGATTGAAATTCGATAAGTTATTAAAACCAGATTTATAGCATATTTCTGCTATTGTATCACTTGTGTCAATCAGTCGGCAAACCGCTTCAGCTATACGAATGTCATTCAAATTGTCGATAAAAGTTTTTCCCGTCCACTTTTTCAGAAACCGAGTAAGCGACGCTTCGCTCATATTTATTAACGAAGCAAGTTCGGACAATAAAACCGGACGCTGATAATTTTCATGCAAAAACAACATGATCGTATCCAGACGGTCATTATCTATATTGCTAAAGTTTTCTACAGTATTGATAGCATTTAACTTGCGTGCCTTTTCATCTAACGACAAAGTCTTGAGTATTTCTATCAAACGTAATAAATTGTGAAACGAATCCGGTTTATCACTCGATAGCTTTTTAAGTTCGGGTTGAATACGCAAAATCATTTCACGGCTAAAGACAAGACCGCACGAGGCTTTCTCAAACATATCTTTTATAGTCTTGAAATGACGCTTGTTGATAAAACTATCAAAAAGAGAGGCATGGAACTGAATTGTTATTTCCAAAATATCCGTACTCAGACATTTGTGATTTGAATAAGCATGCTTGGCTCCACCTGCAACCAATAACAGATCAAGCTCTTCCATCTCCTCCACCGAATCACCAACGATTCGAATCGCGCCAGCAGCATTCTCCAAATAGTTCAGTTCAAATTCCGGATGCACATGAAGCGGATAGGAAAAACTACGCTTAGGTCGCTGCATCACCAGAAAACAATCTTCCGGTGAAAGCGGCGTAATTTCTCTTAATACATCTACGGAACCCATAACATTTACTGAACAAGTATTCTCGATATAACAGGACAATGGTCTGAAGGATATAAGTTATCCAGACTTTCAGCCAAAACACCATGACGAAGTACTTTGACATTACCTTTTACAAAGATATAATCAATCCATACACGTTCGTCCAAAGGAACACGCCCATAATCGTGGAAAGTCCACTCAGGTCCGTAGCACAAAGGAGCCAATGTACGGGCATGTGTCAAATGTCGCGGATCTTTTTCGTCCGTTAAAACTTTAATCGGATCATCAGTCGGAACAGCATTAAAGTCACCAGTAACAATCACCGGTAGATTTCTGGAAAGCAACTTCACCTGCTTTAAGACTAAAGAAGCCCCTTCATGACGAGCAACCTGTCCCATGTGATCCAAATGAGTGTTCAGAAAGAAAAACTCTTTTCCGGATTTCTTATCTTTGAATATCGCCCAAGTTGCAACACGCTCACAAGCGGCATCCCAGCCTTTTTTGCCCACGGCATTCATATCTTCCGCCAGCCAGAAATTGCCACTTTTGACAACAGAGAAACGATCCTTTCTGTAAAGGATAGGAGAATACTCACCTTTTGTCTTACCATCTTCACGCCCCACCCCGACATAACCATAGTCCGGCAAACGGTCCAATAAATCCGTCAACTGATTATGCAAGACTTCTTGCGCACCAAACATATCGACATCATAAAACTTGATCACATTGGCAGCCAGGTCTTTCCTGTACTCCCACCAGTTAGCCCCGTCAGACTTTGTACTCATGCGAATATTAAAAGACATCACATTCATCTCATTATCAAGATGTTCAGCAAAAACAATATTCGTCGAGATCAAAAGGGTGAACAAATAAAATAGTACTTTCTTCATATATGATTTATTTTAATTATCAAGATAATACACAAATATAAGGACTCTGATTTTATTAAACAAATAACAGAAAATAAAAAAGGGCTACCGAATATCGGTAACCCTTCTCTTTTATTTATTCCGCATTTTACTCGTCGTCTCTGTCCATAGTATTGAAATCTACGACATTCTTACGATTTGCAAAGATACGTTCGAACTCATCTTTAGCACCGACAACCAATTTGTCGAAATCACGCTGGCCTGTACCGGCAGGAATCAAATGACCGCAGATAACGTTTTCTTTCAAACCTTCCAGACGATCCACTTTTCCATTGATAGCAGCTTCATTCAGCACTTTAGTTGTTTCCTGGAAAGATGCGGCAGACATAAAGCTGTTTGTCTGCAAAGCGGCACGAGTAATACCCTGAAGAATCTGGTTAGCCGTAGCAGGAACTGCATCACGGACTTCAACCAATTTCAAGTCACGACGTTTCAGCATACTATTCTCATCTCTCAACTTACGGACAGTCACGATCTGACCAGCCTGCAATGTCTGAGAATCTCCCGGATCCGTCACAACCTTCTTGCCCCAGATACGATCGTTTTCATCCATTACCTCCAGCTTATCAACCACCTGCTGTTCCAAGAAGCGAGTATCTCCCGGATCGATGATTTCAACCTTACGCATCATCTGACGAACGATTACCTCAAAATGCTTATCGTTAATTTTTACACCCTGCAGACGGTATACGTCCTGGATTTCATTTACGATATATTCCTGAACAGCCGTCGGTCCCATGATTGCCAGGATATCAGACGGAGTAGTCGCACCATCAGACAGAGGCATACCAGCACGAATGTAGTCATTTTCCTGAACAAGCAGTTGCTTGGACAGAGGCACCATATATTTCTTTACTTCACCCAATTTGGATGTAACAGTAATTTCACGGTTACCACGCTTGATCTTGCCGAAACCAACTTCACCATCGATTTCAGAAACGACAGCCGGGTTAGACGGGTTACGAGCCTCAAACAATTCCGTTACACGAGGCAAACCACCAGTAATATCACCGGCTTTACTTACTGCACGCGGAATCTTGACCAAGACTTCACCCGCCTTAACCATATCGCCCTCGTCTTTTACAACGTGTGCACCCAACGGTAATGAATAATTCTTCAGATAGTTTCCGTTTTCATCCACGATGTGTGCAGCCGGAGCTTTTGTCTTATCTTTAGATTCGATAATGATCTTTTCTTTCAAGCCGGTCGTTTCGTCACTTTCAACATTGTAAGTAACATTTTCAACCAAACTTTCGAATTCGATCTTACCGGAAACTTCCGATACGATAACGGCGTTGAACGGGTCCCATTCGATAATAACATCCCCCTTCTTGATTGTATCTCCATTCTTGAAGAACAATTTGGAACCATAAGGAATATTGTGAGCCAGTAATACGATCTTCGTTGTCGGATCGACAATACGGAGTTCAGCCAAACGGCTGACAACAACCTGGAATTTCTTACCGTTTTCTTCGCTATCCACAGCACGAAGTTCTTCGATTTCCAGAACACCGTCATATTTAGAAGTGATACTGTTTTCTGTTGCCACGTTAGATGCGATACCACCGACGTGGAATGTACGCAGTGTCAGCTGAGTACCCGGTTCACCGATTGACTGTGCTGCGATAACACCCACAACCTCACCTTTCTGAACCATCTGGTTCGTAGCCAGATTACGGCCATAACATTTCGCACAAACACCTTTCTTGGATTCACAAGTCAATACAGAGCGGATTTCAACACTTTCGATCGGAGAATCTTCGATCTTTTTAGCCGCATCTTCACGAATTTCTTCACCGGCCCGAACGATTACTTCTCCTGTCAACGGATGAATAACATCATGAACGGAAACACGCCCCAAGATACGTTCACCCAGACTAGCGATCACTTCATCATTGTTCTTCAATTCCGTACAAACCAAACCACGCAACGTACCACAATCTTCTTCATTAATGATCACATCATGCGATACGTCAACCAGACGACGAGTCAAATAACCAGCATCAGCAGTCTTCAAAGCTGTATCGGCCAAACCTTTACGAGCACCGTGAGTAGAGATAAAATACTCCAACACAGACAGACCTTCTTTAAAGTTAGAAAGGATCGGGTTTTCAATAATCTGACCACCTTCTGCACCACTTTTCTGCGGTTTTGCCATCAAACCACGCATGCCGGACAACTGACGAATCTGTTCTTTAGAACCACGGGCTCCAGAATCCATCATCATATAGATAGAGTTGAAACCATCATTATCAGCAGTCAACTGCTTCATCAATGTATCGGACAACTTGCTGTTAACATGTGTCCAAGTATCAATAATCTGGTTATAACGTTCGTTGTTGGTAATGAACCCCATGTTATAGTTGTTCATAATCTGTTCAACTTCGTCATAACCTTCTTTCACCAACGCCTCTTTTTCAGGTGGGATCAGAACGTCAGCCAAGTTGAAGGACAAACCACCTTTGAAAGCCATATAATAACCCAGATTCTTGATATCATCCAAGAACTGAGCCGTACGGGCAACACCACAAGCCTTGATCACCTTACCGATGATATCACGGAGAGCTTTTTTACCCAATACTTCATTAATATAACCGACTTCTTCCGGAACAAATTCATTGACCATCAAACGCCCGACAGAAGTTTCGACCATTTTCTTAACCGGATTACCTTCCTTGTCTATGTCGTTCACATATACTTTGATCGGAGCATGGATATCCACTTTCTTTTCATTATATGCGATCGTTGCTTCTTCCGGTCCATAGAAAACAAGACCTTCACCCTGTGTTCCCTTGCGCATTTTGGTTATGTAGTACAAGCCTAACACCATATCCTGAGAAGGAACAGTAATAGGTGCACCGTTAGCCGGATTCAGAATGTTATGAGAAGCAAGCATCAACATCTGTGCTTCCAATACGGCCTCGTTTCCTAAAGGCAAGTGAACAGCCATCTGGTCACCGTCGAAGTCGGCGTTGAATGCCGTACATGCCAACGGGTGCAACTGAATAGCTTTACCTTCGATCAACTTTGGCTGGAATGCCTGAATACCCAAACGGTGCAGTGTCGGTGCACGGTTCAGCAATACCGGATGTCCTTTCATTACGTATTCCAAAATATCCCAAACCACCGGCTCCTTACGGTCGACGATCTTCTTAGCAGACTTAACCGTTTTTACGATACCGCGTTCAATCAATTTACGGATCACGAAAGGCTTATAAAGTTCGGCTGCCATATTCTTTGGCAGACCACATTCATGCATCTTCAATTCAGGACCAACAACGATAACCGAACGGGCCGAATAGTCAACACGTTTACCCAACAGGTTCTGACGGAAACGACCTTGTTTACCTTTCAAACTGTCGGAGAGAGACTTCAACGGACGGTTAGCATCTGTCTTAACAGCACTCGATTTACGAGAGTTATCGAACAAAGAATCCACAGCTTCCTGAAGCATACGTTTTTCATTACGTAAAATAACTTCGGGAGCTTTAATATCGATTAATCGTTTCAGACGGTTATTACGGATAATAACACGACGATACAAATCATTCAAATCGGAAGTAGCGAAACGGCCACCATCCAACGGAACCAACGGACGCAGTTCTGGAGGGATAACAGGCACAACCTTCACGATCATCCATTCCGGTTTGTTACGCCCTCTGGATGCACGGAAGGATTCAACAACCTGTAAACGTTTCAAAGCTTCGTTCTTACGCTGTTGCGAACCGTCTGTGCTTGCGCGATGGCGCAATTCGTAAGACAAAGAATCTAAGTCCAGACGAGCCAACAAATCATAGATGGCTTCAGCACCGATCTTTGCAATGAACTTATTCGGATCCGTATCTTCCAACATCTGGTTTTCCTTTGGCAGGTTATCCAGAATCTGCAAATACTCTTCTTCCGAAAGCAAGTCCAATTCAGCAATAGTGTCTACACAACCCGGCTGAATCACGACATAACGTTCGTAATAGATAATAGAATCCAGTTTCTTGGTCGGCAAGCCTAACAAGTAACCGATTTTATTGGGCAGGGAACGAAAATACCAGATATGAGCAACAGGTACAACCAAATGAATGTGTCCCATACGTTCACGACGTACTTTTTTCTCTGTAACTTCTACCCCGCAACGATCGCAGACAATACCTTTATAACGAATACGCTTGTATTTACCGCAATGGCATTCATAGTCCTTGATAGGACCGAAAATACGCTCACAGAAAAGACCGTCACGCTCAGGTTTGTACGTACGATAATTAATCGTTTCCGGTTTTAAAACTTCACCACTAGAGTTCTCAAGAATCTCTTCAGGGGAAGCCAGACCGATGGTTATTTTTGAAAAGTTACTCTTTATTTTGTTTTCTTTTCTAAAGGCCATATTTTTTATTTATAAAGAGTTATCAATGAGTAAGTAGATGAGCCGAAACTCATCTACTTATATTGTTTTTGAATTAATCCAGAGTAAAGCTTAAACCAAGACCTCTCAGCTCGTGCAGCAATACGTTCAGAGATTCAGGGATACCCGGTTGTGGCATCGGATCACCTTTCACAATTGCTTCATACGCCTTAGAACGTCCTACAACATCATCAGACTTGATCGTAAGAATTTCCTGAAGAACATGTGCAGCCCCGAAAGCTTCCAGTGCCCAAACTTCCATCTCCCCAAAACGCTGACCACCAAACTGAGCCTTACCACCCAGAGGTTGCTGAGTAATAAGAGAGTACGGACCGATTGAACGAGCATGCATCTTATCATCAACCATGTGCCCCAACTTCAAAAAGTAAGTAACACCCACTGTAGCCGGCTGATCAAAACGTTCACCAGTTCCACCGTCATACAAGTAGCTCTTACCGTAACGGGGTAATCCGGCTTTGTCCGTCCATTCGTTCATATCATCTAATGTTGCACCATCAAAGATAGGAGTAGCAAATTTAACCCCCATCGTCCGGCCTGCCCAACCTAACACAGCTTCAAAAATCTGTCCTAAGTTCATACGAGAAGGTACACCCAGCGGATTCAAACAGATATCAACCGGAGTTCCATCTTCAAGGAACGGCATATCTTCCTGACGGACGATCTTGGAAACAATACCCTTGTTACCGTGACGACCGGCCATCTTATCCCCAACCTGGATCTTACGTTTCTTAGCAATGTAAACCTTAGCCATCTGAACAATACCAGTAGGCAGTTCATCGCCGATCGTAAGATCAAATTTCTTACGTCTCAACTCAGCATCCAGTTCCTTATATTTCTTCAAATAATTCAGAATCACCTGCTTGATAAGTTCGTTCTTATCAGCATCGGCAGTCCATTTACTTACTTGGATAGAATTATAATCCAATTCTTCCAGAGCCTTGCGAGAGAACTTAACTCCCTTCGCAATAATTTCTGTATTCATATAGTCTTTAACTCCCTGAGAAACCTTACCATTAGTCAAAACCAACAGTTTATCAACCAACAGGTTCTTCAGGTCAGCCATCTTCATTTCGTATTCCTCATCCAATTTAGGAAGAATAGCCTTGTCTGTCAGTCTGGACTTACGCTTTTTGATGGCTTTCGAGAATAAAGCAGTTTCAATAACTACACCACGAAGAGACGGGGTTGCTTTCAAAGAAGCATCTTTCACGTCACCAGCCTTATCGCCGAAAATTGCACGAAGCAATTTTTCCTCTGGAGAAGGATCAGATTCACCCTTCGGAGTAATCTTACCAATTAAAATATCACCCGGTTCAATACGAGCACCCACACGGACAATACCTCTTTCATCCAAATCCTTAGTCGCTTCTTCGCTGACATTCGGGATATCGGAAGTCAACTCTTCCATACCACGTTTCGTTTCACGAACCTCCAAAATGTATTCGTCAACGTGAACTGAAGTAAAGAAGTCTTCACGGACCATACGTTCGTTCAAAACGATAGCATCCTCATAGTTGTAACCCTTCCACGGCATATATGCCACTTTCACGTTACGTCCCAAGGCCAACTCACCATTCTGAGTAGAATAACCTTCCGTCAGGATATCGCCAGCCTTCACACGCTGACCACGATGACAGATCGGACGCAGATCGACAGTCGTACTTTGGTTAGTCTTACGCCACTTCGGAATATTGTATGTCTTAACCGCATCTTCGAAACTTACGAATTCTTCATCTTCCGAGCGGTCATATTTGATCTTGATACAAGTTGCATCCACAAATACTACTTCCCCCTCACGTTCAGCCATGATCTGGGTACGTGAATCACGAGCAACCTGCGCTTCGATACCTGTACCAACGATTGGAGCATCCGTACGCAGCAAAGGAACAGCCTGGCGCATCATGTTAGATCCCATCAATGCACGGTTAGCATCGTCATGTTCCAAGAACGGAATCAAAGAAGCCGCAATAGAAGCAATCTGCTGTGGAGCAACGTCCATCAAATCGATCTCCGTAGGAGGCACGACCGGGAAATCAGCTTCAAAACGAGCTTTCACTCTATCACGAACAAACTTGCCGTTATCATCCAACGGAGCATTCCCTTGGGCAATCGTCAATTCTTCTTCTTCTTCTGCAGTGTAATATTGTAAACCTTCCTCAGAAAAGTCCACCTTACCATCAACAACCTTACGGTACGGAGTAGAGATAAAACCAAGATCGTTAATCTTAGCATATACACACAAAGAAGAGATCAAACCAATGTTCGGTCCCTCAGGAGTTTCAATTGGACAAAGACGACCATAATGCGTATAGTGTACGTCACGAACCTCAAATCCAGCACGTTCACGAGACAGACCACCCGGTCCCAATGCAGACAAACGACGTTTATGCGTAATTTCAGCTAGTGGATTTGTCTGATCCATAAACTGAGACAAAGCATTCGTTCCAAAAAAAGAGTTAACGACAGAAGAAATAGTCTTCGCGTTAATCAAATCAATCGGGGTAAACACTTCATTGTCGCGCACGTTCATACGTTCACGAACAGTACGTGACATACGAGCCAAACCGATACCGAACTGATTGTATAACTGTTCGCCTACTGTACGCACACGACGGTTGCTCAAATGGTCGATATCATCAACGATCGCTTTCGAGTTGATCAACTCAATCAGATATTTGATGATCTCGATTATATCTTCTTTTGTCAAAACCTTAATATCATCACTAGTAGTAAGGTTTAACTTCTTATTAATTCTGTAACGGCCAACTTCACCTAAATCATAACGCTTTTCAGAGAAGAACAGGTTCTGAATAACTTCACGGGCACTTGCTTCATCTGCGGGTTCTGCATTTCGCAACTGACGGTAAATATACAGGACAGCTTCCTTTTCAGAGTTACTGGGGTCTTTCTGGAGCGTATTATAGATGATAGCATAATCTGAAAGATTCTGGTCTTCACGATGTAACAGAATGTTTTGCGTGCCAGATTCCAGAATAGCCTCAATATTGTCGCTATCGAGAACCGACTCACGGTCGATGATAACGTCATTACGTTCAATAGAAACAACCTCACCGGTATCTTCATCTACGAAATCTTCCACCCAAGTCTTCAAAACACGAGCAGCCAGTTTACGACCGATCAGCTTCTTCAGGTTAGCTTTCGAAACTTTTACTTCTTCAGCCAGATTAAAGATCTCGAGAATGTCTTTATCGCTTTCAAAACCAATAGCTCTTAAAAGGGTTGTTACAGGTAATTTCTTTTTACGGTCGATGTAAGCATACATCACATTATTGATGTCTGTTGCAAACTCGATCCAGGAACCTTTAAAAGGAATGATACGCGCTGAATACAACTTCGTACCATTTGCGTGTGTACTCTGTCCGAAGAACACACCCGGTGAACGGTGCAATTGTGAAACCACAACACGCTCTGCACCATTTATCACGAACGTTCCTCTTTCCGTCATATACGGAATCGGACCCAGATATACGTCCTGTATCACTGTATCGAAATCCTCGTGATCAGGGTCTGTACAATACAGTTTTAACTTCGCTTTTAAAGGCACACTATAGGTTAATCCGCGAGCAATACATTCGTCAATCGTATAGCGAGGCGGATCTATATAGTAATCTAAGAACTCCAACACAAAATTGTTACGCGTATCTGCTATCGGAAAATTCTCGGCAAATACCTTATACAATCCCTCCTTTTTTCTCTTTTCAGGAGGCGTGTCAAGTTGAAGAAAGTCTTGGAATGACTTCAATTGTACTTCGAGAAAGTCCGGATATGGGAACTGATTTTTGATCGAAGCAAAATTAACTCTTTGGTTTTCAGCTGTTGAAGACATCTAGTAAGGAATTTATTGAACTTATTGAAATTATAGACACAAAAAGGTTAAGAATCTCCTTTAAGGGAGACTCTTAACCAAATCACCTGATTACCAGGTTATAAATACTATTTAAGCTCAACTTCAGCTCCAGCTTCTTCCAACTGTTTCTTTAATGCTTCAGCATCAGCTTTAGCGATTCCTTCTTTGATAGCGCTAGGAGCACCGTCAACCATATCTTTAGCATCTTTCAAACCAAGACCAGTTAATTCTTTTACTAACTTAACGATAGCCAGCTTGTTTGCACCAGCTGCTTTCAATACTACGTCAAAAGAAGTTTTTTCTTCTGCAGCGGCAGCAGCACCACCAGCAGCAGGACCAGCAACAGCAACAGCTGCAGCTGCAGGTTCGATACCATATTCTTCTTTCAGGATTGTAGCCAGTTCGCTAACTTCTTTTACGGTCAGGTTTACTAATTGTTCTGCAAAAGCTTTCAAATCTGCCATTTTTGTATGATTTAAATGTTTGTTTATCTGTGTAAATTAAAAAAATTATCTTTCTTCCAGAGTCTTCAACAGACCATGGATAGTTTGTCCTGATGACTGAAGAGCAGAAATAACGTTCTTCGCCGGAGATTGCAACAACATGATAACATCTCCGATAAGTTCGTTTTTGCTCTTGATATTTACTAAGGCTTCGAGATTTTCTGCACCTACATAAAAACTTTCCTGTACATAGGCAGCTTTCAAAGCCGGTTTAGCAGGAGCATCTTTCTTAGCATCCTTAGTAAATTCCTTAATCAGACGAGCGGGAGCATTAGCAGTCTGTGAGAACATCACAGCCGTATTGCCTTTCATTGCAACCTGCAGAGGAGAAAAATCGCCTTCTACATTTTCCAATGCCTTTTTAAGCAAGTTATTCTTTACAACAACCAACTTGATCTCTTTCTTGAAACATTCCCGTCTCAATTTGCTGGTTTTCTCAGCATCCAATGCTTCGATGTCAGTCAAATAGAAGTTAGGATATTCCTTTACGATCTCAGTCAGTTGACCTATAATTAAGCCTTTATCTTCCTTTTTCATTGTCCAATAATTTTAATTAGTTTTCTTCAACTGATTTGGGGTCAATTTTAATACCCGCACTCATTGTACTTGAAAGATAAATGCTCTTTATATATGTACCTTTAGCTGCAGACGGTTTCAACTTCAAAAGAGTTGAAATAAATTCCTTAGCATTGTCACGAATCTGATCGGGATTGAAAGAAATCTTACCGATTGAAGTGTGAACGATACCGGATTTGTCTACCTTAAAGTCGATCTTACCTTGCTTAACTTCTTTCACTGCGTTTCCAATTTCATTGGTAACCGTACCACTCTTAGGGTTAGGCATCAAACCACGCGGGCCTAATACTCTACCCAGAGCACCAATCTTACCCATGATAGAAGGCATAGTGATGATTACGTCAATATCAGTCCAACCGCCTTTAATCTTTTCAATATACTCATCCAATCCAACATAGTCAGCACCTGCAGCAGTAGCTTCAGCTTCCTTGTCTGGTGTACATAATGCGAGAACCCGAACCTGCTTACCCGTTCCGTGAGGCAGTGAAACCACACCTCTCACCATTTGGTTAGCTTTACGAGGGTCAACACCTAAACGAACATCAACATCTACAGAGGCATCAAACTTAGTAGTAGTAATTTCTTTTACCAAAGCTGAAGCTTCCTTCAATGTGTACGCTTTCCCAGCTTCAATCTTGCCCAAAGCCAACTTTTGATTTTTTGTAAGTTTACTCATCTCAATTGAAGTTTATTAATTATTACCCGGGAATGTCCCTTTAACAGTGATACCCATACTTCTTGCTGTTCCGGCAACCATTCTCATAGCTGACTCGACAGTGAAGCAGTTCAGATCGACCAACTTGTCCTCTGCAATAGTTTTTACCTGATCCCAAGAGATTTCTGCAATCTTCTTACGATTCGGCTCAGCAGAACCACTCTTCTGTTTGGAAGCTTCCAACAACTGGATAGCAACAGGAGGAGTTTTTACAACAAAGTCGAAAGACTTATCGGCATAGTAAGTGATTACAACAGGTAATATCTTACCGGCCTTGTCTTGGGTTCTGGCATTAAATTGCTTGCAAAACTCCATAATATTAATACCCTTAGAACCCAGAGCAGGTCCTACAGGGGGAGAAGGGTTTGCTGCTCCTCCTTTAATCTGCAATTTGATTTGTCCAGCAACTTCTTTAGCCATTGTTTCTAAAATTTTTTAGATATATAACATCGATAACTTTTAAAGAAAGACAGTACTTTTCGTAACAAGAGCACTTATTCCTTCTCCACTTGCATATAACCTAACTCAAGTGGTGTTTTACGTCCGAAGACTTTTACCATCACTTTAAGTTTCTTTTTCTCGGCATTGACCTCTTCGATTACACCCGTAAAACCGTTAAACGGTCCAAAAGTGATTTTCACATTCTCTCCAACATAAAACTGAATATCCAGGTCATCCTGCTGTTCCTGCAATTCATCAACCGTACCTAAGATACGGCTAACTTCTGCCGGACGCAAGGGAACGGGGTTATCCGATCCACCCAAAAAACCGATTACGTTAGGAATGTTTCTCAATCGATGAGCGACTTCTCCAACCAAAGCAGCTTCTACCAAAACGTATCCAGGCAAGTAAGCGCGTTCTTTCATAACCTTCTTACCATTACGTACCGTAAAAGTCTTTTCAGTAGGAATCAAGACCTGTGACACATACTCACCTAAGTCAGTATTCTTCAACTCAGCCTCAAGGTACTCTCTGACTTTATTCTCCTTACCGCTAATGGCACGCAGAACATAAAATTTCTTTTGAATATCAGACATACTTTAAACTGATTAAAAGATTTTCTCGTAGAAGAAACGCATCACGCCCTCAAAGCCTAAATCAATAACAAAGATTAATGCCGCGATTATAAGGGAAGCAAACATAACAACCACAGCACTATTGGAAAGCTCTGT
>ULRU01041578.1_pt1 | contig 27929 bp, 28 predicted proteins | sample 1955831 | NCBI WGS metagenome assembly ULRU01 (sample SAMEA4835693, study PRJEB28245) | human gut metagenome | biome: gut microbiome; material: fecal sample | place: Denmark | collected 2008 | reverse complement strand
GGTCAAATGTACGAACCGTCTAAGCGCAAATCAGGCTGTAATTACCATAAAACGGTGAATTACAGCCTGATATAAAAATAATATTTTTAAGAGATTATTCCTCTATTGCCGCCTGCGCCGCCGCAAGTCTTGCAATAGGCACGCGGAACGGAGAACAGCTCACATAATTCAGCCCCACCTTGTGGCAGAACTTCACGGAAGAAGGCTCACCGCCATGCTCGCCGCAGATACCGCACTTCAGGTCCGGACGGATGGCACGGCCCTTTTCGGTAGCCATACGTACCAACTGCCCTACTCCATTCTGGTCGAGCACCTGGAAGGGGTCTACTTTCAGAATCTTCTTTTCCAGATAAATAGGCAGGAAGGAAGCGATGTCGTCGCGTGAGTATCCGAAGGTCATCTGCGTCAGGTCGTTTGTACCGAATGAGAAGAATTCGGCGGAAGAAGCGATGCGGTCGGCCGTAAGAGCAGCACGCGGGATTTCAATCATCGTACCTACCTTGAACTCGATGCTGTCGCCTGCTTCGGCAAACAACTTGGCAGCTTCGGCACGGATAACCTCTTCCTGCTGCTTGAACTCGTACAGGATACCGGTCAGCGGAACCATGATTTCGGGATGTGTCTCAACGCCCTCTTTCTTCAGTTCCAGAGCAGCGCCGAGGATGGCGCGCGTCTGCATCTGCGTGATTTCCGGATACGTATTGCCCAAGCGGCAACCGCGGTGGCCCAGCATCGGGTTATGTTCGCAAAGCGCTTCCACACGCTGCTGGATATACTGCAAGCTTACGCCCATGGTATCCGCCATTTCCTGCTGCCCCTTCAAATCGTGGGGAACGAATTCGTGCAAAGGAGGGTCGAGCAGACGCACGGTTACCGGGCAACCTTCCATAGCCTTGAAGATGCCCTTGAAGTCTGCCTGCTGGTATGGCAGAATCTTAGACAACGCCTTGCGACGTCCTTCCGCGTTTTCCGCCAGAATCATTTCGCGCATCGCCTTGATTTTCTCACCTTCGAAGAACATGTGTTCCGTACGGCACAGACCGATGCCCACTGCCCCGAAGTTACGTGCCACCTGTGCATCGTGCGGCGTATCGGCATTGGTGCGTACCTGCAATTTCGTATATTTATCGGCCAGCTGCATCAGTTCGGCAAAATCACCGGACAGCTCGGCGGCCTTCGTTTCCACTTTTCCTTTGTAAACCTCGCCGGTACTACCGTTCAGAGAGATGAAGTCGCCTTCTTTCAACACAACGCCGTCCACCTCTACCGTGCGTGCCTTGTAGTCGATGTTCAACGCTCCCGCACCGGATACACAGCACTTACCCATGCCGCGAGCCACAACGGCAGCGTGCGAAGTCATACCGCCACGTGCGGTCAGGATGCCTTCGGCAACGGCCATACCCGCCAAATCTTCCGGAGAAGTTTCGATACGCACCATTACCACGCGCTTGCCGGCAGCGTGCCATTCGGCAGCATCATCGGCAAAGAACACAATCTGGCCGCAGGCCGCGCCCGGAGAAGCCGGCAAACCGCGGGTAAGAACCTTCGCCTGCTTCAAGGCCGCCTTGTCGAATACGGGGTGAAGCAGTTCGTCCAGCTTGTTGGGTTCGCAACGCAACAGCGCTGTCTTTTCGTCAATCATACCCTGGTGGAGCAAATCCATGGCTATCTTCACCATGGCGGCTCCGGTACGCTTGCCGTTACGTGTCTGGAGGAACCAGAGCTTGCCTTCCTGCACGGTGAACTCCATGTCCTGCATATCCTTATAGTGGTTTTCCAGCTTCGTCTGCAAAGCATCCAGCTCCTTGTAGATTTCGGGCATCGCCTCTTCCATGGAAGGATACTTGGCGGCACGCTCCTCTTCGCTTACGCCGGCAAGTTCCGCCCAGCGTCTGGAGCCGATAACGGTAATCTGCTGCGGGGTACGGATACCTGCCACAACGTCCTCGCCCTGTGCGTTGATCAGATATTCGCCGTTAAAGAGGTCTTCGCCCGTGGCGGCATCGCGGCTGAAGCAGACTCCCGTGGCGGAAGTGTCGCCCATATTGCCGAACACCATTGCCTGCACGCTTACGGCAGTACCCCACTCATCGGGAATTCCTTCCATTTTACGGTAGAGGATGGCGCGCTCGTTCATCCATGAGTTGAACACGGCGCAGACAGCACCCCACAACTGTTCGTAGGCGCAGGTGGGGAAATCCTTTCCGGTCTGCTGCTTGACGGCAGCCTTGAAGCGCTTGACAAGCTCCTTGAGGTCTTCCACTTCCAGTTCGTTGTCCAGTTTCACGCCTTTGGCATGTTTCACCTCTTCTATAATGGCCTCGAACGGGTCTACATCTTCCTTGTTCACCGGCTTCATGCCCAGCACCACATCACCGTACATCTGTACGAAACGGCGGTAGGAGTCCCATGCAAAGCGGGGGTTGCCCGTCTTGCGAATCAGCCCTTCCACCACTTCATCGTTCAGGCCGAGGTTAAGAATCGTATCCATCATGCCCGGCATGGAAGCGCGTGCGCCCGAACGGACGGACACCAGCAGCGGGTTTTCCACATCGCCGAATTTGGAGCGCATCAGTGTCTCCACGTGCGCGATGGCGTTTTCCACTTCCTGCTTCAACAGGGCAACGACTTTTTCCTGCCCCATTTCATAATATTCTGTGCAAACTTCTGTCGTGATTGTGAAGCCCGGAGGAACCGGAACTCCGATAAGGTTCATCTCTGCCAGGTTGGCTCCCTTACCCCCCAAAAGGTTTCTCATGCCGGCTTTTCCTTCTGCCTGGCCGTTACCAAAGGTGTAAACTCTTTTTTTGTCCATAATATCAATTTAAAGTTTCTGATTGTGATTTTTTCATTTTTTCTGCTCGCAAATCTAAGTATATTTCGCAGACTAGAAAACTTTTTGAGAAAAAACTTTAAGTCAAAATGCAATTTCGAGATTGCAAAATTTAATATTCCCGTTCATAGAGAGAAATTACGGAAAAATACCTATTTTTGCCGTTGAATTTATTATACTGGTGTAAAAGTGGCAAGAAAGAGAAAAGAACTTCCCCTGTTGGAAAAGGTGGAAATTACGGATGTGGCTGCCGAAGGAAAAGCCATCGCGAAGGTCAATGATTTGGTAATTTTCGTACCGTACGTCGTTCCGGGCGACGTTGTAGACCTGCAAATCAAGAGAAAAAAGCATCATTATGCCGAGGCGGAAGCGGTGAAGTTTCACCAATACTCACCGGTAAGAGCCGTTCCGTTCTGTCAGCACTACGGTGTATGCGGCGGCTGCAAATGGCAGGTGCTCCCCTATTCGGAACAGATAAGATACAAGCAGAAGCAGGTAACGGACAACCTTACCCGCATCGGAAAAGTGGAGCTCCCGGGAATATCGCCGATACTCGGTTCCGCAAAAACGGAGTTCTACCGCAACAAGCTTGAGTTTACTTTCTCCAACAAGCGCTGGCTCACGGCGGAAGAGGTCCGGCAGAATGTGGTGTACGAGCAGATGAATGCGGTAGGCTTCCACATTCCCAACGCCTTCGACAAGGTACTGGCCATCGAGAAGTGCTGGCTGCAGGACGACATATCCAACCGCATCCGCAACGCCGTGCGCGACTATGCCTACGAGCACAACTATCCGTTCATTAACCTGCGCACGCACGAAGGGATGTTGCGCAATATGATTGTGCGCACTTCCACCACCGGCGAGCTGATGGTTATCCTCATCTGCAAGATTGAGAAGGACGAGGAGATGGCGCTGTTCAAACAGTTGTTGCAGTACGTAGCGGACACTTTCCCCGAAATCACGTCGCTGCTATACATTATTAATAATAAGTGCAACGACACCATTACCGACCTCGACGTGCACACGTTCAAAGGCAAAGACCATATCTTCGAGGAGATGGAAGGGCTGCGCTTCAAGGTGGGTCCCAAGTCGTTCTACCAGACCAACTCCGAGCAGGCATACACTTTGTACAAAGTGGCCCGCAACTTCGCAGGGCTCACCGGCAACGAGCTGGTTTACGACCTTTATACCGGCACGGGAACCATCGCCAACTTCGTGTCCGGACAAGCGCGCCAGGTCATCGGCATCGAATATGTGCCCGAAGCCATCGAGGACGCCAAGGTCAACTCGGAAATCAACGGCATCAGGAACACGCTGTTCTTTGCCGGCGACATGAAGGACATGCTGACGCAGGACTTTATCAACGAGTACGGACGTCCGGATGTAATCATCACCGACCCCCCTCGTGCGGGTATGCACCAGGATGTAGTGGATGTTATCCTGTTTGCAGAGCCGAAACGCATTGTGTATGTAAGCTGCAATCCCGCCACGCAGGCAAGGGACTTACAGCTGCTCGATGCCAAATACCGGGTGAAGGCCGTCCAGCCGGTGGATATGTTCCCGCATACGCATCATGTGGAAAACGTGGTGCTGCTTGAGTTGAAAAATCCGGCGGAAAAAGCAGAGGACTGAGGCAGCTCTTCGGGAACGTGAAAGCATAAGGGGCTATTTCGGGAATGTGAGTATCACTTTGGGAAATTTAAAGGGCTACTTCGGAAGTGCAAAGAGCTACTTTGGGAACGTAAAGGGCTACTTTAGAAACGTGGAGTATTACTTTGGAAACGTGAAGTGCTACTTTGGAAAACCGAAGCAGAGATTGGGCAACCGGAAGCCGCACTCCCGAAAAGCGGTACGGCATTTCGGTAAGCCGATGCAAAGCCTTGTTTTAGAATTGAATCATTAATCGCAAATTATTATCCTCGTGGCAAAAGAAAGAATTATAGCAAGAGCCCGCACGCAATATACGGACTATATGGTAAAAGAGCCTATGGAACTGATGGAATTTCTGGCAGCGAAAATGCCGGATGCCAGCCGCACCAAGTTGAAGGCATTGTTGAGCAAGCGGGTTGTATATGTAGACAGCGTCATCACAACGCAGTACAACTTCCCGCTGAAGCCGGGTATGAAAGTCCAGATCAGCCGTGAGAAGGGACGCAAGGAGTTCAACAACAAATTACTGAAAATCGTATACGAAGATGCTTACCTCATCGTGGTGGAGAAGATGCAGGGATTGCTGTCCGTCAATACGGAAAGGCAGAAAGAGCGTACCGCCTACACCATTCTGAACGAATATGTGCAGCGTTCGGGCAGGCAGCACCGCGTGTACATCGTGCATCGCCTGGACCGCGACACCTCGGGACTGCTGATGTTTGCCAAAGACGAAAAGACGCAGAATACGCTGCGCGACAACTGGCACAACATCGTAACCGACCGCCGCTATGTAGCCGTCGTTGCGGGTGAAATGGAAAACAATGCCGGCATGGTGCGCTCATGGCTCACCGACCGCAAGCTGTACGTATATTCCAGCCCCACGGACGATGGTGGCAAGGAAGCAATCACCCACTACCGCACCATCAAACGCGCCAACGGCTTCTCGCTCGTGGAACTGATGCTGGAGACGGGACGCAAAAACCAAATCCGCGTGCACATGCAGGACCTGGGACATCCCATCATTGGCGACGGACGCTACGGACTGGAAGAGATAAATTCTATCGGACGACTGGCGCTGCACGCCTTCAAGCTGTGCTTCCGCCATCCTGTCACCGGAGAGCTGATGCAGTTTGAAACGCCGTATCCGGGAGAGTTCAAGAAACTGTTTCTGAAGAAATAAAGAAATCAAAGGGGTTACAAAAACCGCTTATCAATCAATCGAGGGGGATGTCAATACTAAAGCCCGCTTACTGTTGGATGATTTTTAGGCACGGATTACGCGGATTTCACGGATTTTCTTTATTATTTTTCCGTGTAAATCCGCGTAATCCGTGCCTAAAAAAATTATCAAGAGTGTTTTAACACCCTCACTTGCCTATTCTCAGGATGTCCGGACATCCATATTCTTAATATTGCCTTTCCAGCATGACAGGCCCATCCATGTGCCCGTCCACGTATAATACGCCGGACAGTCTGTCTCCCGCAACATATACGTCGTAGATTTCCAGCAAAGGATAATTGTAACCGTAGTCCAGCCGCAGAATCCTGCCGTGGATGTCCCAGCGGAAAGGCAGGCTGAATGCCACCTCTCCATACGGATCGTTGTAATACGCCTGCTCATCTCTTCCCAGCCCGTTGCCTTCAAAGTAGAGCCCGCTTTCCAACGGAGAATTATAGGCATCGGCAAAACCTAAGTCTCCTACCCAGATACCGCCCAGCAGGGTATCGTAAATGTAGTAATCCTCACCGTCGTCCGGTTCGCACGAACTCAGGCCCAAGACCAGCGTGCACAGGAACAATATGTTCAAAAACTTTCTCATCTTTCTCATTTCCAATTCTGATTAACCATATACCTGGAAGCAGTCAGCATCATGATTTCACCGTCCAGCTTTCCGGACAGGTAATGCTCGCGCACCCATACGTTCTCAAAGATTTTCACATCGCCCGAACCGTAGTTCAGTATCAGTCCCTCGCGTGAGTTGTCAATCCATTTCCAGGTAAAGTCATGGGTATCTGTTTTCGTATTGCCGGTAGTGGTTACGATAAAAGTCTCTTTTCCGGAAAGGACTTCCTTACCGCCCTGTTTCCCTTTGGTGAATTCCAGGATGTGCCTGCACGCCCCTTCTTCCGTGTCGTACTCCTCTACCCAACTGTCGCTGCACAGCTTCTCGTCGCTGTTTTGTATCGTATAGTAGTTATCATCCCCGCAAGAAGCCAGCCCCGCAGTCATTACACACAACAACAGTATCTTCATTAAGTTCAAAATCTTCATATTTATCGAGTTTAGTTAATATTTTACGGGCAAACTTACGCAAAAATAATGATATGTTTAATACCTGGACTGGAATTTCTTATAGAAGATAACGAATAAGATGAAACCCGTCAGCGCAAAGGGCACCCCTGCCAAAGCCGGATAGCGGTATCCGCCGCCAAGAGCCAGGCCGCCTACGTATGCCCCGATGGCGTTGCCCAGGTTGAATGCCATCTGCACGCAAGCGCCGCCCAGCATCTCACCCCCGGGGGCCACGCGGATAATCAGCACCTGCTCCGGGCTGGACACCGCAAACAAGCCCGCCGTACAGAGCGCCATCAATATGGCGGAACACCACGGATGGGGCGAAAGGAAAAATATCAGCAGCAGCACAATGCAAATCATGCCTTGCACCACCATGCCCACCCTGCCCGGAGTGTATCTGTCGGAAAGCCGTCCGCTCACCAGATTGCCCACCACCATGCCAAAGCCTGCCAGCATCATTAATGCCGTGATACTTCCGGCGCTGAATCCCGATACATTCGTCAGCAACGGCGTGATGTAACTATACCAGCAGAACACGCCGCCATTGCCCAAAGCCGTCGCTCCCAATATCAGCCAGGGAGCGGGAGTCTTCAGGAAACGGAACTGTCCCTTGAACCCGGTATCTTTCAGTCCCTCCACCGCAGGAACCCACCGCCATATATAATAAAGGACTATCACTCCCCAGCAGGCCACCAGCAAGAACGTGACACGCCACGAGAGTGTATGGCTCAGGGAAGTGCCCAGCGGAACGCCGAACAGATTGGCAACCGTCATGCCTGCTATCATAATGGATACGGCCTCGGAGCTTCTCCCCTCGTCCGCCAGCTTGCCCGCCACAATGGAAGCGACTCCGAAATACGCCCCGTGCGGCAAACCCGAAATGAAACGCGCCGCCAGCAGCGACCAGTAGCCGGTGGCCATTGCAGCCCCCAGGTTTCCTACCAGCATTAAAGCCATCAATGCCAGCAGGATATGCTTCAACGGACGCTTGCGCGCTAAAATCAACATGGGAGCACCGGCACATACGCCCAGTGCATAGGCGGAAATGAAATGTCCGGCAACCGGAATGCCGATGTTCAAATCGGCGGCAACATAGGGCAAAATACCCATCATCGTAAACTCGGCAATGCCCAATCCCAACGTGCCGAACGCTAATGCAATAAGACTCTTCTTCATTTGAAAAAATACAACCTGTGAAACAAACTTTTTACCGCCGCAAAAGTAGTGTATTCTTTCCGCTCAAGTTCTTTATTTTATAAAAAACTAACTAAAAATTTGTACAGCATAAATATAAGATATACTTTTGCGCCCCGAAAAAGCAGGGCATGCCTTGCTTTTTCAGCATTCAACAATAATTTAAATAATCAAAAGGTAAAAAGAAATGAAAAAAATTGTATTTTTCTTGTTTGCAACCATGCTGGTTGCATCGGTAAAGGCACAGGTTTATGTAGGCGGAACGGTAGGCTTATGGCACAACGACGACCTCGACGCCACTTTCTTCAAACTGGAACCGGAAGTAGGCTATAACCTGAGCGAGAAATGGGCAGTAGGCGGTGTGCTGGCATTTGCACACGGCAAGGCAGACGAAGGTAAATACAACGCTTTCGCCCTCGCTCCCTATGCACGCTACTCCTACTATGAAAATAAGGTAGTACGCCTGTTTGTGGACGGCGGCTTCGGCTTCTCCACCCAGAAGGTGAAGGGCTTCGACTCTGTAAACGGCTTTGAAATAGGTTTCAAACCGGGCATCGCCATTAAGCTGAACAGCAAGTTCAGTGCAGTTGCCAAATGCGGTTTCCTGGGCTACAGAGACGATTACATGACCGGAGACAACGGCTACGGATTTGCCTTCACCAGCGAAGACCTCTCATTCGGTTTCCACTACGAGTTCTAATCCCGGACAAAGCATACATCACAAGGGAGCGGCCGCCTCACAAACCCGGCGGCTGTTCCTCTCCGGATACGGTTACTCCCGTATATAATGGGGCATCTCCCCGGGTATCTCCATGGATATTTCCACCAGTCCGCATACCACACCCTCACGCTTCCACGCGGTCTGATAAATCATTTTCCTGACCCCTTTTTTCTCTATCGTATAGGTGTTTACGCCACCCGTCTCCAGGAGTTCGCGTATCTTTTCCTGCGATTTCGGACTGTGGCAGTCAAAAAGATTCCTGCCTATCAGGTTTCCGTGCCCGGCAAACGTGCGGCATGCCTTTTCGTTCATATAAAGGATGATTCCCTGCGTGTCGCATACGGTTACGGCACAGTTCATTTCATCGGCCCATTCATACATATTCATTACATTTATCCTGTTGTTGAGGGAAACAAAAGTACAGATTAGTTTCTAATTATTCAAGCATTATAAATACGTACACCCAAATTATTCGTATTTTTGCACATCGTTTATAAAATATGCAATCATGAAGAAGTTCGTAAAAGGAGTCCGGTTTGCTCCTAAAAACTATTCCGATGAAGTAGAAGCCAAGATACAGCATTATAAAAGAGAAGGATACAAATTGCCGTCACGCCATCTGCTGCGTACGGAAGAGCAACTGGCAGGCATACGCGAAAGCGCAAGGATAAACACCGCCCTGCTCGATTACATCTCGGAGAATATCCGCGAGGGAATGTCCACGGCAGAGATAGACCACATGGTATACTGCTTTACGACAGACCACGACGCCATCCCCGCTCCCTTCCTGTACGAAGGCTTTCCGAAGAGCGTATGCGTCAGCATCAACGATGTGGTGTGCCACGGCATCCCCAGCACAAAGGAATTCCTGCGCAGCGGAGATATTGTAAACGTAGACGTGTCCACCATCTACAAAGGGTATTTCTCCGACGCATCGCGCATGTATATGATCGGGGAAGTCAACCCCGAAATGCAACGTCTGGTGCAGGTGACCAGGGAGTGCCGCGACATCGGCATACAGGCTGCACAGCCCTGGGCACGGTTGGGCGATGTGGGCGCCGCCATCCAGGAGCATGCCGAGAAGAACGGCTACAGCGTGGTGCGCGACCTTTGCGGGCATGGCGTGGGTATCAAGTTTCACGAAGAGCCGGACGTGGAGCACTTCGGCAAACGCGGCACGGGCATGCTGATAGTACCGGGCATGACGTTCACCATCGAGCCGATGATTAACATGGGCAGCTACGAGGTGTTCATTGACGAAGCCGACGGCTGGACGGTGTGCACGGACGACGGTCTGCCTTCCGCCCAGTGGGAAAGCATGATTCTTATCACCGAAGACGGAAACGAGATACTGACACAATAGATGCAAGACGGCAGGCCGCGAGATGTCCCCCGGCGCGGTACACTCCGTACCAACGGTTGGTACTCCTTGTACCACGCTTTGGTATTGTCTGTACCAACCGTTGGTATTCTTCATACCAACTATTGGTATTTCCCGTACCGCCCGATGGTATTGCCGGTACCGCCTGCCGAAACTTTATTTCCTTATATGCAATTATGAATATCATCCTATTACCCGCCGGTATTATCGCAGGAGCCGTTATAGGCTATCTGACGGCCGGCAGAAAAGCCGCTGCCCTGAAGACCCAGGTAGAAGCCGCTGGAGAACGTGAAGCCCTGCTGAACCGCACCGCCGAAGAACGCATCGCCCGCGAACGCTCCATTGCCGAAGAACGTTTGCAGGAAGCCGCCCGCCAGGCTTCGGAACGCCTGGATGCACAGGAGCGGCTGTTTGCCGAACGCCTCGCCGAACAGGCACACAGTTTCAACGAACGCCTTGCCCAGCAGGAACATTCCTTCGGCGAGCGCATCGCCCAGCAGCAACGGCAATGGGAACAACGCCTCGCCGAACAGAAAGAAGAGGCCGAAGCCCTGCACAAGCGTATGAACACCGAGTTCGAGAACCTCTCGAACCGCATCTTCCAAAGCAAGACCGAGGATTTCACCAGACTGAATGCCGAGCATCTGGGCAACCTGCTGCGCCCGCTCGACGAGAAGATTAAGGACTTCAAGGAAAAAGTAGAGCAGGTGTACAGCACCGAAGCCAAAGAGCGCTTCTCGCTGGGCGAACGCATCAAGGAGCTGGTGGAACTGAACAACCGCCTCAGCGAGGATGCCAACAACCTGACCCGTGCCCTGAAGGGCGACTCCAAGATGCAGGGTAACTGGGGCGAAATGATTCTGGAACGCCTCTTGCAGGCATCCGGCCTGATTGAGGGCGAGCACTATTTCCGCCAGGAGTTCCTGAAAGACGAGCGCGGCGAAGCGATTGTCAGCGAAGAGAGCGGACAGAAGATGCAGCCCGACATCCTCATCAGGTATCCCGACGAGCGCGAGATGATAATCGACTCCAAAGTCTCCCTCACCGCCTACGCCGCCTACACCTCCGCCGAAGACCGCGACGAGCAGGCGCGCTGGCTTAAGGCGCACTTGCAGTCTGTCCGCAGCCACATCGACGAGCTCAGCCGGAAGGACTATTCGCACTACGACATCAAGGCGCCGGACTTCGTCATGATGTTCATCCCCACGGAGGGCGCATACCTGCTCGCCATCCAGAGCGACGCCAACCTCTGGGAGTATGCCTACAACAAGAAGGTGGTACTGATGAGCCCCACCAACCTCATCAGCGCCCTGCGCCTCTCGCTCGACCTGTGGAAGCGGGAAAACCAGGTGAAAAACGTGCAGGCCATCATCAAGCGCGGCACTGCCCTGTACGAAAAGATTGTAGGCTTTACCGACACCTTCCTCACCCTCGGCGACCGCATGGCAACCTTGCAGAAGGACTACGACAAAGCACTCAACCAGCTCTCCGAAGGCAACGGCAGCGTAGTGCGCCAGGCTGAAATGCTGAAGGACATGAGCCTCACCCCGAAGAAGCGCATCTCGGCAAGGCTGCTGCCCAAAGAGGAGATACAGGAAGATGCAGAACAAGAAGACAATAAATAACTCTTAAGACAAGACTTGATACATTATGAAAACTTTAAAAGACCGTATTCTCAAAGACGGAAAATGCTATCCGGGAGGCATACTGAAAGTGGATAACTTTATCAATCACCAGATGGACCCGATACTGATGAAATCCATCGGCGTGGAGTTTGTCAGACGTTTCGCCTCTACCAGTATCAACAAGATTATCACCGTCGAAGCCAGCGGCATCGCTCCCGCCATCATGGTGGGCTATCTGCTGGAGCTGCCCGTAGTGTTTGCCAAGAAGAAGAAACCGAGCACGATGGAGAATATGCTGGTTACTTCCGTGTATTCGTTCACCAAGCAACGCTCGTACGACGTGTGCGTCAGCAAGGATTTCCTCGCGCCCGGCGACCAGGTGCTTTTCATCGACGACTTCCTTGCCAACGGAAACGCTGCCAAAGGCATCATGGACCTGGTGAAGCAGGCTGGCGCGGAACTGGTGGGCATGGGATTCATCATAGAGAAAGCTTTCCAGCATGGTGGTGACGAGCTGCGCAGCCAGGGCATCCATGTAGAATCGCTTGCCATCATCGAAAGCCTTGACAACTGTGAAATCAAAATCAGATAACCCGGAGCGATGGAAAAACAACAGGGAAACGGACTGATTTACGGCTTGAACGACAAGCCGCCTTTTAAGGAAGCTTTCTTCGCTGCGCTGCAACATCTGCTCGCCATATTCGTAGCCATCATCACCCCGCCGCTCATCATTGCGGGCGCATTGAAGCTCGATGCGGAAACCACCGGCTACCTGGTTTCGATGGCGCTGTTCGCATCCGGCATATCCACGTTTATCCAATGCCGCAGGTTCGGCGGACTGGGCACGGGGCTGCTCTGCATCCAGGGAACCAGCTTTTCGTTCATAGGTCCCATCATCTCTGCCGGAATGCTGGGCGGGCTTCCTCTGATTTTCGGTTCCTGCATGGCGGCTTCAAGCGTGGAGATGCTGATAAGCCGGGTGTTGAAATACACAAAGAAGATTATCACGCCGCTGATATCCGGCATCGTAGTCACCCTCATCGGAATGAGCCTGATAAAGGTAGGAATCACAGCCTGCGGCGGCGGAGCCACGGCACAGGCGGACGGCAGCTTCGGCAGTTTCCGCCATGTGGGCCTTGCAGCGGCGGTACTGCTGCTTATCATCGCCTTCAACCGGAGTTCCAACCGCTACCTGCGCATGAGTTCCATCGTCATCGGACTGGTGATAGGCTACATCGCAGCCTGGTTCATGGGCATCATCGACTTCTCCTCGATACAAAGCTACGGCGGCTTCAACCTGCCGATGCCTTTCCGCTACGGACTGGACTTCGACCTGTCCACCATCATTGCCCTGGGACTTATTTTCATGATTACCGCCATCGAGGCATACGGCGACATCACCGCCAACTCCCTTATCTCCGGCGAACCGGTGGAAGGAGACACTTTCGTAAAGCGCGCTTCGGGCGGTATCCTTGCCGACGGCTTCAACTCCATGCTGGCGGGTGCGCTCAATTCCTTCCCCAACTCCGTCTTTGCGCAGAACAACGGAATGATACAACTGACCGGGGTTGCCAGCCGGTATGTGGGCTATTACATCGCAGCCTTTCTTGTGCTGCTCGGCCTGTTCCCTGCCGTGGGACTGGTGTTTTCACTGATGCCCGAACCCGTATTGGGCGGCGCTACTCTGCTGATGTTCGGTACGGTGGCGGCGGCAGGCATCCGCATCATTGCAGCGCAGGAAATCAACCAGAAGGCTACCCTTGTCATGGCTGTCAGTTTCTCGCTCGGCCTCAGTGTGGAGCTGGTTCCCGAGATACTGTGCCAACTGCCGGAAACGCTGCGGAACATCTTCGCATCCGGCATCACAACGGGCGGGATAACGGCTATTCTGGCAAATCTGCTGATTCATATCAGGGAGTAATATTATTCTATTTCAGGCACGGATTACACGGAATTCACGGATTTACTTTGTTCTTTGTTCTTTCAGACAACATTACCTTCTTTTACATTTCCATGAAATCCGTGTAATCCGTATTAAATCCGTAAAATTCTGTGTAGTTCGTAAATTCTGTATAATCCGTACTAATCCGCGTAACTACCGAAATCCGTGTAATCCGTATTAATCCGTAAATTCTGTATAATCCGTACTAATCCGTGTAACTCCCTAAATCCGCGTAAATCCGCGTAATCCGTGCCTAAAAATCTCCCCGGAACAAACCACCTCACTTCTCCCTCTTCGGCAGCACCCAATTCAGCACCACATACCCCAGCACCCCGGCAAGCACCGTCCCTACAAGCACCCCAAATTTCGCCTGGTTCAGCAGTTCCGGATATTCGTCCGCAAAGGAAAGGTTGGCAATGAACAACGATACGGTAAACCCGATACCGCCCAGCAGGGAGACGCCCGCTATATTCTTCCAGTTCATCCCCGCCGGCATCAGCGCTACGCCGCTCTTCACCGCCAGCCACGTAAACAGGTATATCCCCAGGAACTTGCCCAGCAGCAAGCCAGCCGCCACAGCGATGCTCACATCTCCCACGATGCTGCCGCTACCGCTGAACACCACACCGGCATTGGCAAAGGCAAACAGCGGCAGTATCACGAAGCTCACCGCCCCGTGCAGGTTATCTTCCAGCGACTGCAACGGACTGATAACATAATCCGATGCCCGCTCCACCTGCTTCAACGTGGCAATCTGCGCATTGGTCAGCACGATATTATCCGACTTGGAAACCGGGAACTCCCCGATGATGTCGCGAATCCGCTCGATGTATTTGCCCGCATCCAAGCGCGGACGCGCCGGTATCACAAACGCCAGTATCACGCCCGAAATCGTACTGTGGATGCCCGATTGCAGGAACAGATACCAGATAATCACACCGAAGAAGAGGAAGAATATCTTCTGCGTTACGCCGAACTTACCCATATAGTAGAGGAACACGTACAGGACGGCCGCCGCAATCAGGTATCCGTATGCCACGTCAGCGCTATAGAACAGTGCGATGACCAGTATGCCGCCGATGTCGTCCACCACGGCAAATGCCGTCAGGAATATTTTCAGGCTCAACGGCACACGCTTGCCCAGCAAACTGAGCACGCCCAATGAAAAGGCAATGTCCGTGGCCATCGGGATAGCCATCCCCCGGGTTTCGGGAGTGCTGGAGGCAACCGACAACGCATAGATGACAACCGGAACCACCATCCCCCCGCATGCCGCAATAAAAGGCAAAGCCGCTTTCCGCACAGAGGACAGTTCCCCCACCAGCAGTTCGCGCTTTATCTCCAGACCCACTGCCAGAAAGAAAACGGTCATCAGGCAGTCGTTAATGAATTCTATCATCTTCAGCGGATGCCCGCCGTGCGAAAACAGATTGAAGTTGCCGATGCGCAGATGCAGCTCCTGAAGCAGGAAATCCTGGTATACGGGCGACAGGGACGAGTTGGCAACCACAGCGGCCAGGATAGCCGCCAGAAACAAAAGCACGCTCGCTGCTATGTTCAGCGACGAAATGTTTTTTACGGTACGTAGGATAATCATAAGTATTTTTAATTGAAGGATTCGTTCATTTTCGGAAAAAGACAAAAAAGGGGGCAGCCCTATCATGAAAGAACAACCCCCGAAAGATATGATTGGTTCGGCAGCAAACCGCTAATCCAGTTTCAGCACCGCCAGGAATGCTTTCTGCGGCACTTCCACATTACCGATTTGCTTCATTCTCTTCTTGCCCCGTTTCTGCTTCTCGAGCAACTTGCGCTTACGGCTCACGTCGCCGCCGTAGCACTTGGCCGTAACGTCCTTGCGTACAGCCTTGATTGTTTCGCGGGAGATAATCTTGGCGCCGATGGCCGCCTGGATGGCGATGTCGAACTGCTGTCTCGGAATCAGGTCCTTCAGCTTCTCGCACATGCGGCGTCCCAGCTCGTATGCGTTGTCAAAGTGCGTCAGGGTGGAAAGGGCATCCACCGGTTCGCCGTTCAGGAGAATATCCAGTTTCACCAGCTTGGACGGACGGAAGCCGTTGGCATGGTAGTCGAAAGAGGCGTATCCCTTGGAGATGCTTTTCAGCTTGTCGTAGAAGTCGATGACGATTTCGCCCAACGGCATGTCATAGTATATCTCCACGCGATTGCCGGAAATGTATTCCTGCTTCACCAGTTCGCCGCGCTTGCCCAGGCAGAGCGTCATGATGGGGCCGATATAGTCCGTGGCGGTAATCACCGAAGCGCGGATATAAGGCTCTTCGATGCGGTCTATCAGGGTGGGGTCGGGCATGCTGCCGGGGTTGTGCACCTCGGTCATGTGTCCCTGCTTGTCGTAGATGTTGTACGACACGTTCGGCACGGTGGTAATCACGTTCATATCGAATTCGCGGTCCAGGCGTTCCTGCACAATCTCCATGTGGAGCAGTCCTAAGAATCCGCAACGGAAACCGAAGCCCAGCGCCAGTGACGATTCGGGCTGGAAGGTCAGCGAGGCGTCGTTCAACTGCAACTTCTCCAACGAAGAGCGCAGATCCTCGAAGTCTTCCGCCTCAATGGGATATACGCCGGCAAAGACCATCGGCTTCACTTCCTCGAAGCCGGCAATCGCCTCCTTGCACGGACGGGCTATGTGCGTAATCGTGTCGCCCACCTTCACTTCCCTGGAAGTCTTGATACCCGAAATGATATACCCCACGTCGCCCGTACGCAGCTCCTGACGGGGAACCATATCCATCTTCAGCACGCCGATTTCGTCCGCATCGTATTCCTTGCCCGTATTGAAGAACTTCACTTTGTCTCCTTTGCGAATCACGCCGTTCACAATCTTGAAGTAGGCGATGATGCCCCGGAACGAGTTGAATACAGAGTCGAAAATCAGTGCCTGCAAAGGCGCTTCCTCATCGCCTTCGGGATGCGGGATGCGCTCGACTACCGCCTCAAGGATTTCCTCCACGCCCATGCCCGTCTTGCCGGAGGCGCGGATAATCTCTTCGCGCTTGCAGCCGAGCAGTTCCACGATTTCATCCTCCACCTCTTCGGGCATGGCGCTTGCCATGTCGCATTTGTTGATAACGGGAATAATCTCCAAATCGTGCTCGATGGCCATGTAAAGGTTGGAGATGGTCTGCGCCTGCACGCCCTGCGAAGCATCCACAATGAGCAGTGCGCCCTCGCAGGCGGCGATGGAGCGCGACACCTCGTAGGAGAAGTCCACGTGTCCCGGAGTGTCAATCAGGTTCAGGATATACTTCTCGCCCTTGTACACATACTCCATCTGGATGGCATGGCTCTTGATGGTGATACCTCTCTCCTTTTCCAAATCCATATCATCCAGCATCTGTCCTTCGGTTACTTGGATGGTATTGGTGAACTCCAACAGGCGGTCGGCCAAAGTAGATTTGCCATGATCGATATGGGCTATGATACAAAAGTTACGTATATTCTTTTTCATTCGTTTCTAAAGTTTTTGGAGTGCAAAGATAGTGTATCTTGGACAAAGATACGAAAAGGAGCGCACAAAAAAATGCGTTGATAACATATCCAATGTATCAACGCATTTTTTATAACATTCCAATCACTTTCTTAGTTCAGCTTCACAAACAGTTCGCCTTCAACTTCTTGAGTAGAGATTTTGTCCTCTCTCAATAACCATCCAAGACCCAGGAACAAATCTTTATCCACCAATTTTGTAGCTTTTTTGATTTGTTTTGCGGTTAAACCTTCGGTTTCATTCAGTGCGTTCCAAATTTTTCCTGCGATTTCACCGGCTTTTTCTTTTAACATTTTCTCTTTGTTTTTAGTTAGACATGCTTAAAAATCCGTTTCCCCCGACGGAAGAGACCGATTTTATTTCGGCGGCAAAGATAGTTATTTTTATGTTATATAGCACGTTAACTCTCATTTTTTTCCATTTTCAGCCGGAGAAACGGCACGATTTGCCCTATTTCCGCTGTTTTTCCAGATACTCCGCCCATATTGCCGCCGCCTCTTCCACCATTTTGGCGCAGGGACGCTTGGCGTAATACTGCTCCGTGCGGGCTTCGGGGGTGGAAGAGCCTTCGGGCTTCTTCAGTCCCAACAGTTCGGCGCAAATCATCGAGCCGTTACGTTTCCTGAATTCCTCCGCAAGCTGCTGCACCAGCGCATAGTTGGCGGCTTTGCCCTCACGATCCTTGCCGTCTACGGCACCTTTCTCCAGTCCCGCCAGCAGGAACATGCCGCAGGCGGCGCCGCACGTCTGCCGCATCCGTCCGATGCCGCCGCCAAACGAGGCGGACATGCGCAATGCCTGTTCCTGCGTGAAACCATACATATCTGCAAAGGCAGCCACGACGGACTGCGAACAATTATAGCCGCTCTTAAACAGTTCAACGGCTTTTTCCACTCTGTCTTTCATCGTCATATCTTAATCTGTTAATTCCAACATCATGGGGCAATGGTCCGAATGTACGGCATCGTTCAGGATACGCGCCTCTTTCAGCATCGGACGCACCGCCTCGCTTGCCATGCAATAGTCGATACGCCAGCCTTTGTTCTTCGCCCGCGAGTTGAAGCGGTAGCTCCACCAGGTGTACTCCCGGCTGTCGGGGTGCAACAGGCGGAAGGTATCGATGAAGCCCCCGTTCAGGAAACGGGTCATCCACTCCCTTTCTTCGGGCAGGAAGCCGCTGTTGGTGGCATTGCGCACCGGGTCGTGAATGTCTATCGCCTCGTGGCAGATGTTATAGTCCCCGCACAACACCAGTTTGGGGCGGGTGCGCAACAGTTCCACCGCATAGCGCCGGAAGTGTTCCAGCCACTCCATCTTAAAGGCCTGGCGCTCGTCGCCGCTCGTTCCCGAAGGGTGATAGACGCTCACCACGGACAGGTCGCCGTAATCGGCACGGACAAACCGTCCTTCGCTATCGTACTCCTCCATGCCCATGCCGTATTCCACATAATCCGGCTCGCGTTTCGTCAGGATGGCGACTCCGCTATACCCTTTCTTCCGGGCTGAATGCAGATAATGCCTGTATCCCAATGCATCCAACGCTTCCGCAGGATACTGCTCCGGCTGCAATTTGGTTTCCTGCAGGCACAGCACGTCCGGCTGTTCCTTTGCCAGCCATTCGGGCAGTCCTTTGGACACGGCGGCCCGCAAACCGTTTACGTTGTAGGTTATAATCTTCATTTCCGTATATATATTTTTTTTAATTATCCGCCCGGCAGCAATCGTTCGTCCGGTTGCAATCGTTCGTCAGGTTGCAATCATTCGTCAGGTTGCAATCATTCATCAGGTTGCAATCGTTCGTCCGGCAAGCGGCATTCATTACAAACTCGATATCAGCAGCATAATATTCAATACCGTTACGATGGCGGCAATCGTATAGAGCACGAATGTGCTCCATTTGCTGTTCACATACTGCCCCATCACTTTGCGGGACGAGGTGAGGCTCACCTGCAGGAACACCGTAAACGGCAACTGGATGCTCAGTATCATCTGCGAAATCAGCAGTCCCTTGAACGGGTCGCCGATAAAACAAATCAAGAGCAGCGCGATGCCCAACGACAAGATTACCCCCACCTGCGAGTGGCTGTCCCTGATGTGGTACGACTCGCCGAAGATACCGGCAAAGATGGAACCTGCCGCCATGCCGCTCGTAATCGTCGAGGAGATGCCCGCCATCAGCAATGCCAGCGCAAACACCACGCCGGCGCTGCTGCCCAGCAACGGATCCAACAGCGACTTCGCCTGCTGCAACTCCTCCACCTGAATCCCGCCTTTGAAGAAAGTGGCGGCGGCCAGCAGAATCATCGCACTGTTAATGGCCCATCCCACAATCATGGAAAAGAGCGTGTCGAACAATTCGTACTTCAGCACCCTGCGGATAGAGGCATCGTCCTTCTTGTTGTACTCGTGGCTCTGTATCACCTCCGAATGGAGAAACAGGTTATGGGGCATCACCACGGCTCCGAGCACACTCATGATAATGAGCATGCTCCCCTGGGGGAACGAAGGAGTCACCCACCCCTGCACCGCCACAGGCCAGTCTATCCTGACAAGGAAAAGCTCGTAGATGAACGAAAGCCCTATGACGGACACGAAGGCGATGATGGCCCTTTCAATCTTCTTGTAGGAGTTGGTGAAAAGCATTATGGACACGAAGACCGTAGTCAGTACCGAACCCCATATAATGGGGATGTCCAGCAACATTTGCAGTGCGATGGCCCCGCCCAATATTTCGGCAAGGGAAGTGGATATGGAAGCCAGCACCGCCGTACCCAATATAGGGCGCGACACCCATTTGGGAGTGTACTGCGTGGCGGCTTCCGACAGGCACAGTCCCGTTACGATGCCCAGGTGCGCCACGTTGTGTTGCAGGATTATCAGCATGACGGTAGAGAGCGTCACCACCCACAGCAGCGAGTAGCCGAACTCCGACCCCGCCGCAAAATTCGACGCCCAGTTTCCGGGGTCGATGAAACCTACCGTCACCAGCAGTCCCGGTCCGATATATCTGAACACGTCCAAACCACCCAAATAGCGTTTGTGGTCTTTCCGTTGCAAGTCTTTAAAAATATTCTTCATTGTGTTGTTCTTGTTTTGAGGATGTAAAAGTACTCAAATAAAAAACAAATGCACCATAAGTTGGTTCAAAATGGCAGACACGTTGCCTTGCCAACCAAAAAAAATCATCCCACGAGACGGATAAATTCATCCCGCAAGACAAATTTATCCACCTCGTGGGATGAATATACCCGTACGGAAAACACAGCTTTTCCTGATTTCCTTTCCGCAAAGTTCACAAGGTCTCCGAAAGAGAATGTGTCGAAATACACTTGACGATTTCTTTTAGGCACGGATTTCACGGATTTTAATCAAAAAAGAATAAAGAAAATCCGCGTAATCCGTGCCTAAAGCCCCCCTTACATCTTCAATCAGGGCAGCAGAATCAATATCCCATCTCGTGCAATGCCTTACACAACTGGTCGGGACAGGAAGTGGGACGTCCGCCGCAGCGGATACCTTCCAGGCGTGAAATCACCTCTTTCACCGGCATTCCGGTAACCAGGCGCGACAACCCTTGCAGATTGCCGTTGCATCCGCCCCAGAACGCGATGTTCCGCACGATGCCGTCTTCCACCTCAAGCTCGATATTGGTACTGCACGTACCTTTGGTCTTGTAAGTATACGTCATTACTCTTCGCTCTCTTCCGGCTTCATATTGGTGTACACCGTCTGCACGTCGTCAAACTCTTCCAGGCGTTCCACCATCTTGTCGATGGTCTCGCGGTGTGCAGGCTCCACATCTTTCAGGTCGTTGGCGATGTAGGTAAACTCGCCGCCCACATCCTCAAAGCCGCCCTCTTCCAGGTGCTTCTGGATGGCTGCGTAGCTCTTCGGGTCACCGTAGATGGTGATAGTGCCTTCTTCTTCGTCCTCTTCGTAGTCTTCGTCAATGTCGAAATCGATCATGTCGAGGATGAATTCTTCCATATCCATGCCGTCTTTCTTCTTGAAAGTGAACACACATTTGTGGTCGAACAGGAAAGCCAGTGAGCCCATTGTGCCCAGGTTTCCGCCAAACTTATTGAACACGCTGCGCACATCGGCCACCGTGCGGGTGGGGTTATCGGTCAGTGTATCCACGAATACGGCCACACCGTGAGGTCCGTATCCCTCGTAGGTCATGCTCTTGTAGTCGCTCTGATCCTTGCCCATTGCATTCTTGATGGCACGCTCGATGTTGTCCTTCGGCATGTTCTCGCGCTTGCAGGTAGCGATAACCGAACGCAGTGCAGGGTTGTTTTCCGGTTCGGGTCCGCCGGCTTTCACCGCAATAGCAATTTGTTTACCCAGTCTTGTAAAGGTCTTAGCCATGTGACCCCATCTTTTCAATTTGGCAGCTTTTCTATATTCAAACGCTCTTCCCATTGGATTGTATATTTTAATTTGTTCTTTAATTGGTTTCTGTCTTTACTGTCGCGTCAGTTTCCGATACTTCCAATATGACACGCCGCACATCAGCAGGCATATCAGACCGCTCACCCCTGCCAGGGCATTTCTCCAGCCCTCGTTCTCAGGGAAGTGCCAAAGCACCCTTACTGCCTGAAACAAGAGGAGCAGCCCTATGGTCAGGCCCGTCAGAGACGCTCTTTTGGCTCTGATATGGTGGTCCGGTTTTATATCATACTTCTTCATAGCGGGTCAGCTTGTTTTTACCGCAGCACGGCTCCCAGTCGGTTCTGCAGGTTGGCAATCAGCTTCTGCATCACTTTGTCAATCTGCTTGTCGTTCAGTGTGGCATTCTCGTCCTGCAACAGGAAACTTACGGCATACGATTTCTTGCCGGCTTCCAGGTTCTTGCCTTCATAGACGTCGAAGAGGGAGACTTCTTTCAGCAGCTTCTTCTCCGTTTCGTAGGCAATCTTCTCGATTTCGGCAAACTGCACCTTCTTGTCAATCAGCAAAGCGAGGTCGCGCTTCACAGCCGGGAATTTGGAGATTTCGGTATAGTTTACCTTCACGTTCCTGATGGCCTTCATCAGCTCCTTCCAGTTCAGGTCGGCATAGTACACCTCGTTGTCGATGTCGAACGCTTTCAGGAGCTTCCTTGTCACCACGCCGAACGTGGCAAGGCGCTTGCCCCCCCTTGTCTGTACGGACAGGGCAGCGGCGTAAATATCGTCCGTAAGGTTGCCCACTACCAGGTCGTGCATCTGCAAGCCCAGACGGGCAAATATGTTTTCGACATACGCTTTCAGTTCGTACACCGAACTGTCCTCGTCCTGATGCGCCCATGAGTTGGACACTCTCTTGCCGGTAATCCACAGGCCCAGGTGATAGTCTTCGGAATAAGGAGCGAGCGCCTTTTCGGGGTTACGCTTCTCTTCGTTGAAGTAATAGCAGTTGCCGAACTCAAAGAATTTCAAATCGGCATTCTTGCGGTTGGCATTGTGCGCGATGCTCTCCAGTCCGCCGAAAAGCAGTGTCTGGCGCATGGCGTTCAGGTCGGCGCTGAGCGGGTTCATCAGCATCACGAGGTTCTTGGCGGGATAAGATTCCAGTCCGTCGTAATAGGCGGCGCGTGTCAGCGAGTTGTTCAGGATTTCGTTGAAACCGCAGCCCACCAGTTGCTCGGCAACCAGGTTCTGCAGACGGTTGGACTTGTCGCACTCGCCCTTCGTTGTCAGGCTGGACTTCAAGGCTGTGGGAATCTCCACATTATTATATCCGTAAATACGGAGGATATCCTCTATCACATCGCAATCGCGCTGCACATCCACGCGGTATGGCGGCACGTCGAGCGTCAGACCCTCTGCCGTTTCGCCTACAATCTTCATCTCCAGGCTGGTCACGATGCTTTTTATCGTCTCTGCCGGAATCTCCTTGCCTATCAGCGCGTGTACCTTCCCGTAAGAGAGTTCCACCCGGAAGTCGCGGGCGGGAGCGGCGCATACATCCTTGATGTCGGAAGAGATGGTACCGCCGGCAAGTTCCTTCACCATCAGCGCCGCCAGTTTCAGGCAGTAAAGGGTGGCGTTGGGGTCGACGCCTCTTTCAAAGCGGAAGGAAGCATCCGTATTCAGGCCGTGGCGGCGGGCGGTCTTACGCACCCAAGTGGGGTGAAAATAAGCGCTTTCGAGGAAGACGTCCTTCGTGGTTTCGGCAGAGCCGGAATCCAGTCCGCCGAACACTCCGGCGATGCACATGGGCTCTTCCCGGTTGCAAATCATCAGGTCGCGTCCGTTGAGCTTGCGTTCCACGCCGTCCAGGGTAGTGAAGGGAGTGCCTTCGGGCAGGGTCTTTACAATGACCTCGCCGCCCTTAATCCTGTCCGCATCGAAGCAGTGGAGCGGCTGGCCGAATGCGTGGACGATGTAGTTCGTGATGTCCACCACATTATTAATAGGGCGCAGGCCGATGATGCGGAGCTTGTTCTGCAACCATTCGGGGCTTTCCTTTACGGTGACGCCTTTCACGGTGACTCCGGCATAGTGCGGGCAGGCTTCGCTGTTCTCTACCGTCACCCGGATGTCGAGGTCGTGGTTATCGACGGCAAAAGCCTCTACAGAGGGTTTCTTCAAGGCGGCGGGCTTGCCGTTCTGCACCAGGTAGGCGTACAGGTCGCGCGCCACGCCGTAGTGCGAGCAGGCATCGGCGCGGTTGGGCGTGATGTCCACCTCCAGCACGTAGTCGCTCTTGATGTTGTAATAGTCCTTGGCAAGCGTGCCCGGCACTGCTGTTTCGGGCAGTACGATGATGCCCGCATGGTCTGTGCCGATGCCTATTTCGTCTTCGGCACAAATCATGCCGTTGGACTCTACGCCGCGGAGTTTGGATTTCTTGATTGTGAAGCATTCATCACCGTCATAAAGTTTTGTACCCAAAGTGGCTACCACCACTTTCTGTCCGGCTGCCACGTTGGCTGCGCCGCATACTATCTGCACAGGTTCTCCCTGTCCCAGGTTTACGGTAGTGATGTGCATGTGGTCCGAGTTGGGATGGGGTTCGCACGTCAGCACTTCGCCGATGACCAGGCCTTCCAGTCCGCCTTTAACGGTTTGCACCTCTTCCACGCTTCCCGTTTCCAGTCCTATGGAAGTGAGCGCGGCGGCTACTTCATCCGGTGTCAGGTCGAAATCCACATACTCTTTCAACCAGTTATAAGAGATATTCATATCATTATTTTTTTATTGTTTCCAAAAGTGACCCGCAAAGTTAATAAGATTTTCCTGTAGAAAGGGAAAAATTTCAGGAAATCTTCGAGAGTATATACGCTTTTACCTGTTGCCATGACTGATTTACAAACATATCCGGCATGGGGTTCAAAGTTTATCCACTATCCGATGTGCCCGTCTCCGCAGCAATTCGAACTCTTCATCGTCCAGGATGGCTTTCATTGCCTTATACCAGCGTATGAGCACGCTGATTTTCACATCCCCCCTTTTAAAAGGGTCTGAATGGTGGTATTACTCATGCCGGCATGGTCGGCAATCATTTTCAAAGACACGCCGGATGCCTTCAACAGATAGCGGAGCTCTTCACCTATCATAAGATAGGGATATTGCCCGTCCTCATTTTTTACACTCATTTTAGTATTAATTTTATTTAAAACATAAGGGAAATATTTAGGTTTATTAAGTTTCGTACATACATGTGTGTACGGTCATCTGTTTTATAATCACGAACTTTGAAGGGTATTCCTGGAAGATTCGGGAATTGCGATGCAAAATTAACAAATTAATAATCAGCACCAAAAAAACAAGTAAACAAATGAATGAATTCAAAATGTCCCTGTTCCTCGCCCCCATTTCGCCGGTGAAGGACAGCGGCACGGGGCAAATCATCAAACCTGCCACCCTGAAACCCTACAAAACCATGACCCTGCAGGAAGTGTACCGGACGATAACCGCCAACACACGCCTGCAACTGCTCACCGACCGCGTGCGCCGGGCATTCGACAGCGGCGACCTATCCGCCTACCGCGCCCTCAAACAGGAGCTTCTGCCCTACGTCACCCCCTGCGGCACGTTCGGCCGCCGGCGCAGCGACAGCCTTCTCGAAGCATCGGGACTCGTAGTGGTGGACATCGACCACCTCGACTCCGCTGACGAAGCCGCCCGGCTGCGCCGCCAACTGTTTGAAGACCCGTTTCTTAGGCCGGAGCTGGTCTTCATCAGCCCCTGCGGACAGGGCGTAAAAGCCTTCGTGCCCTACACCCCCGACCCCGCCCTGCCGGATGTGCGCCAGAATGCCGCCGAAAGTATCCGATGGGCTATGGACTACGTGCAGTGCGTGTATGCCGACGGCAACCGCAACTCCGCCAAAGGCGTGGATACTTCCGGCAAGGACCTCGTGCGGGCCTGCTTCCTGAGCTACGACCCCGGTGCGCTCATCGCTACCCGGAATAATCTTTCTCCGGAAAATAATCCGCTATGAACCCAGTAACTTATAACTCATAATTTATAACAGATAATTTATAGTGCATAATTCGTAACTCATAACAGATAATTCATAACTCATAACAAATAACTCATAACACATAATTCGTAACTTATAACAGATAATTCATAACACATAATTCGTAACTCATAACAGATAACTCATAATTTATAACCCCATGACCAATATCCTATCCGATTTGCGCCGCCTCACGGAAGCGGTTCACGCAGCGGGCGCCGACATCGCGCCCACCTACAGAGAGTATGTACAACTGGCATTCGCCATAGCCACCGACTGCGGCGAAGCCGGACGCAGCGACTTCCTGATGCTGTGCAGCCTCTCTGCCAAATACGATGTGCACGCGGCAAACAAGCTCTTCAGCAACGCCCTGAAAACAAACAACAACAGCGTCCACATAGGCACCGCCTTCCACCTGGCCGAACTGTGCAACGTGCGCCCCCGCCCCGCAGAGAAGCCGTGGCAGGACGCTCCCGCGGGTACACTTGGTACGCCGGGTGCACCGTATCCCGCCGCCTCACACACGCATGCGCACGGTTATTATAATAGAGCGGAGATGCCTGCGGAAGAATTTCCGGAAGCGCCCGCAGCCAGTCTTCCTGCCGAAGTAGCCGATGCCGGAACAGCCTGCTCCGGAACAACCAATGCCGGAACAACCTACCCCGGGACAACCTACCCCGAAGCAGCAGACCCCGAAGCAGCCGACGAGGAGACCTGCCGGGGCAGCGAACCCCTCACCCCGCTGCCCTGCTTCGACAACCGGACGCTCTGGCCCGCACCGCTGAACGAAATTACCGCCCACGGCACCACCCGCGCCCAGCAGGACATCATGCTGCTGGGCGCCGTCACCGTACTGGGCGCCAGCATGAACAGCCACGTGCGCTGCGCCTACGGCGGCAAGATGATATCGCCCAGCCTGCAAACGTTCATCGTAGCCCTGCCTGCCTCGGGCAAGGGCGTGCTCTCCCTCGTCCGCCTGCTGGTGGAGCCTATCCACGACGAGATACGCCTGCACACGGCAGAAGCCATGAAGCAGTACCGCAAGGAGAAGGGCGCCTACGACTCGCTGGGCAAGGAGCGCTCACAGGCCACCCCGCCCTCGCTGCCGCCCGACCGCATGTTCCTCATCTCGGGCAACAACACAGGCACGGGCATCCTGCAGAACATCATGGACTCCGAAGGCATCGGCCTGATATGCGAGAGCGAAGCCGACACCATCTCCACCGCCATCGGCTCGGAACACGGCCACTGGAGCGACACCATGCGCAAGGCCTTCGACCACGACCGCCTCTCCTACAACCGCCGCACCGACCGCGAATACCGCGAAGTAAAACGCAGCTACCTCTCCGTCCTGCTCTCAGGCACTCCCGCCCAGGTGAAACCGCTCATCCCCACCGCCGAAAACGGCCTGTTCTCGCGCCAGCTCTTCTACTACATGCCCGCCATCCACAAGTGGCAGAACCAGTTCGACCGGCAGGATACCGACCTCGAAACCGTATTCACCGGCCTGGGCATGCAATGGCGCGAGCAACTGAAACGCATCACCGCCGGCGGCCTCTTCACCCTGCGCCTCACCCCCGAACAGAAGGAGCTGTTCAACAACCTCTTCGCCAACCTCTTCATCCGCTCCCACCTTGCCAACGGCAGCGAAATGGCGAGCAGCGTAGCCCGCCTTGCCATCAACATCTGCCGCATCATGCAGGTAGTGGCCATGCTCCGCGTGCTCGAATCGGACGACATCGCCCGCTCGCCCCACCTCACCCCCGACAAGGACATCTCCGGCGACAACCTCAAGGACGGCATCATCACCCGCTGGGACATGACCATCCTCCCCGCCGACTTCAACTCCGTGCTGGAGCTTACCGAAAGCCTCTACCGCCACGCCACGCACATCCTCTCCTTCCTGCCCGGAACCGAAATCAGCCGCCGGAGCAACGCCGACCGCGACGCCCTGCTGCAAAGCATGGAAAGGGAGTTTACCCGCTCCGCCTTCCTGCTGCAGGCCGAAGCAACGGGCATTAAGCCCGGAACGGCATCCACATGGCTCAAACGCCTGGTGAAGCATGGGATGATAGAGAGCGTGGACGGAAAGGGGACGTACCGGAAACCTCTCCCAAACGGGATGTGACAGTTTTTTGTGTGTGGTTGTTTTGACATGTTTTCTGTATATATACTATACGTGCGTGTGTGCGAAGCCGGCGGCGAGGGTGATTGTTGTGTACCAATTGTGACACTTGGAACGGAGGGGAGGTAGAGGCAGAAGAATAAAAGAATAAAAGAATAAAAGAATAAAAGAATAAA
>ULRU01048344.1_pt1 | contig 29294 bp, 18 predicted proteins | sample 1955831 | NCBI WGS metagenome assembly ULRU01 (sample SAMEA4835693, study PRJEB28245) | human gut metagenome | biome: gut microbiome; material: fecal sample | place: Denmark | collected 2008 | reverse complement strand
GCCAATCGACTACCCGTACCGGGAGAAACAATTCTGGGAGGATCATTTTATATGAATCCGGGAGGTAAAGGCGCCAATCAGGCCATTGCCGCAGCCCGGCTTGGCGCAGATGTGACATTTATATCCAAAATAGGATATGATCTCTTCGGATTGCAGGCATTGGAAATATATAAATCAGAAAGAATCAATACTGAATTCATTTTCACCGATTCAAAAAAGCCGTCAGGAGTGGCCCTCATTTCTGTAGATTCCTTTGGGGAAAACTGTATTATCGTAGCTTCCGGTGCCAATCAATCCCTGTCTCCTGAAGATATTGATAAAGCAAAAGACAAAATTCGGGAAGCGGACACCATCCTCATGCAACTGGAAATCCCGTTGGAAACTGTAGAATATGCTACAGCTCTTGCCTACGAGTATGGCAAGCGAGTCATTCTTAACCCGGCTCCGGCCTCTTCACTGAACAATGAGTTACTGAAAAAGACAAATGTCATTCTTCCTAATCGCATCGAAGCAGAGATGCTGTCAGGAATTAAAGTAACTAATCTGAAAAGTGCACATCGGGCTGTACAGGCTATCAGTTGCAAAGGTATTGAAAACGTAGTCATCACTTTAGGGAAAGAAGGAGCATTCGTCAAAGAGAAAGACAAGTACATCATGATTCCGGCTAAAGAAGTGGACACCATTGATACGACCGGGGCCGGAGATGTTTTTTCCGGAGCTTTGAGTGTCTCTTTATCCGAAGGCCGTTCTTTAATAGAGGCCGTAGAATTCGCAAACGCAGCGGCAGCAATTGCTGTAACACGTATCGGAGCACAAAGTGCCATCCCCTACCGAACAGAAATTAACGTATAATATAGACCATCTTAAAACGACAAGTATTATGAAAATCGTAGTAATCGGAAGCTCTAATATCGACATGATTGCCCAAGTCAATCATTTGCCTATGCCGGGTGAAACCGTAGGACAGGCACGCTTCATGCAGGCATACGGAGGAAAAGGAGCCAATCAGGCAGTAGCCGCAGCCCGCATGGGCGGAGAAGTGACTTTTGTCACGGCTTTAGGCAACGATATGTATGCCAGCATGCTGAAAGAGCATTATAGTAAAGAAGGGATTGCAACCGACCAAATCATTATCGACACTCAGAATCCTACAGGCACCGCCTTGATTCTCGTTGCTGAAAATGCTGAAAACTGCATTGCAGTAGCACCCGGTGCCAACGGAGCATTATCTATTGCACACATAGAACAAATTTCCAAAACACTGGAAGGTGCTGATATGGTAGTGATGCAGGCTGAAATTCCTTACGAGACGATCAAACAGGTTGCATTAATGGCACACCGGAAAGGTATTAAAATAATGTTCAATCCCGCACCGGCATGCTATATCGATTCCGAACTAATGCATATTATAGATATTCTGGTAGTAAACGAAAGTGAGGCCCAGTACATCAGCAATAGTTCCATCGAGGGAGACAACATAGACCAAATAGCACAAAAACTACGGGATGCAGGAGCCAAAGCAGTAATCATTACCCTGGGACACAGAGGTTCTTATCTGAAGACCGAATCAGAAGCTTATTTTATCCCTAGTTACCCTGTAAAAGCTGTTGATACAACTGCCGCCGGAGACGTATTCTGTGGCGCGCTTGCCGTAGCTTGTGTAAACGGATGTATCAACAGCGACGCCCTTCGCTTTGCCAGTGCGGCTGCAGCCATTGCCGTCACACGTGTAGGAGCGCAACCTTCTATTCCGATATTGTCTGAAGTTCAGGACTTCCTGAAACAATAACGCGATAAATCTAAGAACTTTGAATAACAACACTAAATGTAGAATTTATGAAAAGAAAGATGTCTTTATTGGGTTTAATATGTTTGTTCACAAGCATATTAATGGCACAGACCAAAATTTCCGGTACTGTAACAGATGTCGACAAGAACCCTCTGCCGGGAGTATCGGTAGTATGCAAAAGCACTTCACAAGGAACAGTGACTAATCTTGATGGTAAATACACCATTGAAATCAACAAGGGGAATACACTGACCTTCTCTCTCATCGGAATGCAAACACAAGATATTAAAATAGCCAGCCAGTCTATCATCAATGTGATTATGCATGAATCTACTATTGAACTCGACGAGGTAGTCGCCATCGGGTATGGTACAGCCAAGAAGAGTGACCTGACCAGTTCGATCATCTCCGTCAAACCGGATGAACTGAAAAATGTGAAAGTCGGCTCTGCAGCCGATGCTTTGCAAGGTCTTGCCACAGGTGTATTGATATCGAAAGGATCATTCAAACCGGGAGGATCTTCCAACATCATCATTCGCGGAAACGGTTCATTCGGTAACGGAGGTGCCAGCACTACTCCGCTGTATATCATTGACGGGGTCATGTCGAATGCCGGACTGGATGTTATCGCTCCTTCCGATATCGAATCGATTGAGGTATTAAAAGATGCAGCTTCTACAGCAATTTACGGTTCAAGAGCCTCTAATGGTATCATCCTAGTCACTACCAAGAAGGGTAAAACAGGAAAAGCGTCTATCACCTTCAACACCAATATTGGTATTCAAAATCTTATTAACAAGCAAAAAGTACTCAATGCTTCCCAGTTTAAAGAAATACTTGATGCAGCTACAGACAATACCTATCTCTGGGATAAGGGAGAACAGCGTATGTTTGACGAAGGCCGCTCTACAGATTGGCAGGACTTGATTACACAAAGCGGAGTCTATCAAAACTACAATCTGGGCATTACCGGCGGTAGTGAGAAAACGACTTATTATTTAGGATTAGATTGGGTGGACCAGGAAGGTATTATCAAGAACACCGGATATCAAAAAGGAAATATCCGTTTTAACCTGGACTCCAAACTCAACAACTGGTTGACAATGGGTGCCAAATTCAATGTGATCCGTTCTTCTACCAACTCCAGCAACACAGACGGAGTAGCCGGCATGAACAGTCTGGACCAAGGTACTATGGGCAGTGCCATTGCCTCTAAACCAAGTGCACCAATTTTCAATGAAGACGGTACTTACTATGACAACTTACTACTCAGACCGAATCCGGTAGCAGCAGTTACCTATTTCAAGAATAACTTTACCCAGACTCGCATCAATGCGTCTTTCAACCTGGAAGCGGAAATCTTGAAAAATCTGAAATTACGAACTGAAAACGGTACGGAATACATCAACAATCAGAGTAATGTATTCCAGGATTCACGCATGACAGGTATTTATAAGAACGTTAATATCTCAGACCGTGAAAATGGAGAGCAGTTCTATCTGCAAACAGAAAACACATTGACTTACCAACTCAACAAAGGCATCCACCGTCTGACGGCTGTAGGAGGTTTCTCTGCTTCTATCTTTAACTGGACAATGATGTCTGCACAAGTTTTAAATGCGTCCAACATCACGCAGAATGATAACTTGGGAACGGGTACACCTAAATCTGTAAACTCGGATAAGGTTAAGTCTACACTGGCTTCTTTCTTCGGTCGGGTCAACTACTCGCTCGCCGACAAATATCTTTTGACGGTGACTCTCCGTGCCGATGGTTCTTCCCGTTTTGCCAAAGGTCATAAATGGGGATATTTTCCTTCCGGTGGTCTTGCATGGCGAATCAATCAGGAAGACTTTCTGAAAGATGTCAATTTCCTTGATAATCTGAAACTTCGTACCAGCTATGGTATTGTAGGTAACCAGGAAATCAGTTCCTATCAGTCAATGGCACAGGTAGACGCTACCAGCAGCAGATATACCGATTATGTATTCGGAGGTACACTGGCGAATGGATCCCGTACCTCTATATTGGCACAGCCGGATCTGACTTGGGAGAAATCACGCCAGTTTGATTTAGGACTGGATTTTGCCTTCTTCAAAAACAGGTTGTCCGGTTCTATCGACGGATACTATAAATATACATATGACTTGCTCTACAATGTACCGTTACCTCTCGAATCCGGTTATCGTACAGCATTAGTAAATGTGGGAGCTATGAAAAACAGAGGTATTGAGTTAACATTAAATTCAGTGAATATTGATACTAAGGATTTTACATGGCAAACCAGTTTGAACTATTCTTTCAATAAAAACGAAATAGACAAATTATATAATGACCTGGAACGTGTAGGCAACTATTTTGTCGGTCAGTCCATCAATGTAATCTACACCAAACGCTTTGGAGGTATATGGCAAAGTGACGAAGCAGAGATTGCCAAAATCTACAATGCAGAACCGGGAGATTATAAAATTATCGACCGTAACCGTAACAACATTATAGACGATGACGACCGTGACTTTGTTGGTCAGACTACTCCGCAGTTCTTCGGAAGTTTCTCTAACACATTCAAATCCCACGGATTCGATTTAACGATCTTCCTTACTTACGCCGGAGGACATAAAATCTATAATCCGTTCGCTTATCTTGATTCGTATTCACCAAGTGCTAACATGAGCCCCGACTATTATCATAACTATTGGACACCGGAACGTCCCAGCAATAAATATCCACGACTCGGCAGTACCAACTCGCAACTGTATGAAACGGACGGGATGTATCAGAAAGGAGATTATATCCGCCTCAAAAACCTGGAGCTAGGATATACACTTCCCCGCAACATCGCCAACAAGGTATACGCCAGCAATATCAGAGTATATGCCTCTGTACAGAACCTGGTAACGTTTACCAAATATACAGGATTTGATGTAGAAACAAGCAATGCGAATCCATATCCTGCATGCCGGGTATTTATGGGCGGACTTACTGTTAACTTTTAAAATGACAACGACATGAAAAATATTCTATTTATATCCTTGCTCAGTTTTATGATGTGCAGCTGCGCAGACTTTCTGGATGAAAAAACATATAGCCAACTCACTCCCGAAAATGCCTATTTGTCAAAAGAAGGAGCCAATAAGGCTATGAACGGAGCTTACGCCATGTTACAAGATGGATTTGACTATAAATTCTCCATAGGAGTAGGTATACTGGGAACAGACGAAGCTACATCTTATAATGATACATATGGCGATCATGAAATACTACTGGACAAATACACATACTCTTCTGAGTATGATATTTTTCAGGCTGTTTACATCGACTTGTTTGAAGGAGTAAAACGCTGCAATGTAATTGTCGACTTGTTGCCTGATGATGTAGAAGACCGTGAGTTATTTGTAGCACAAGCAAAATTCCTGCGCGGCACCTATTACTTCGAACTGGTTAACCTCTTCGGCGGAGTACCTTTATGGTTGTCTGCTTCTGCCGACAAAGATAACCTTAAGAAGCCGCGCGCCAGTGTAGATGAAATATATACGCAAATAGAACAAGACTTGCTTGCTGCCGAAGAAGATCTGCCTCTCGTCAATGTATGGGAAGAAGGCCGGGCAACAAAATATGCAGCACAAGCCATGCTTGCACGTATGTACCTGCAAAGACACGACTACGAAAATGCACTGAAATATTGTAACCTGGTGATTGGCGATGGAAATAACTTCCACCTGTACAATAACTATGCGGATATCTACGATCCTGCCAACAAGAACCAAGGATACGAAAATATTTTTGAAATACAGCACCGGGCCAGTCTTAAATCTGAAGATGAAGGTTCTACGTCAACAGACTTTTTCCTTCCTATCGAACTTCAGGGAACTATTTATACCGGATGGGCAATGTATGGACCAACTGATTATCTGTACAACAGTTACGAACCGAATGACAAACGTAAAGCTATCACTTACATCACAAGTGGCGTGAACTCTGCAGGACAGACTGTAACCTTCAAGCCCCACTGTTTTAAATACTATAATCGTACGGAAGGATTCCCTGTGAACGATGGCGAACAAAACTTCCCGCTCATCCGCTATGCCGATGTTTTATTAATGAAAGCTGAAGCAATCAACGGATTGCCAGCCGAAAACGGACAGCAAACTAAAGAAAAGTTCCAGTGCCTGAACGACGTTCGTTCAAGAGCCGGACTGGATGCCATCGAAAACACAGGAGAGAATGCAACGAAAGAAGGATTCCTTGAAACATTGCTTGAAGAGCGCCTGCACGAACTCTGTTTTGAAAAGAGCAGAAGAAAGGACCTGATACGTAATAACAAGCTTCAAAGTTACGTAGCTGCCCGCAAACCGGACAGACCTGTACCTGATAAAGCAAAAGAATACTATCCGCTGCCGCTTGCGGCAACTGATGCCAATTCTTTGCTCGAACAACTTCCGGGATATTAAACTAACCTCAATAAAATGACAGAATTATGAAAACTATAAATATCATAAGAACACTCATCCTATCCGGGATAATAGGTATCTGTTCTTCTTGCATAGAAGACTATAAATATGAAGAAATAACAGGAGCTCCACAAGTAGCTTTCTCCACCAGTGAAACAGAGTTTACCAAACAATCGGGAAGTATCCTTTCACTCAAGGCTATCGTTATTGATGGGCAGGATGTAAAACATGAATGGAAATATGACGGCGAAGTATGCAGTGAATCTGCCGAACTTGAATATGAACTGACAACCGTAGGAACCTTCAAATTAGAATATACCTGTACGGATATACACGGTTCCACTAACAAAACGTTTACTGTAAATGTAAAACCGGGCGACATCGAGGGCGTGGTTTTCTCTACTGACAAGAGCGAATTTACAAAGAGCGTCGGCGAGTCACTACGTATCTCTGTTACGGTAAAAGGTACAGATCCTGTCAATCATGAATGGAAAGTAAATGGAACTGTATATTCGACTACAGCAAACTTCGACTACCCGATTACAGAAAGCGGTGATTATGAGATTGTATATACGATTACCAAAAAGAATCAGGAACTTAAAAAAACATTCAAACTAACGGCTATTGCCAGCGAACATGGAAGCAACTGGTTTGTATGGCAAGATATGAAGCAATATGTCATCTGCCTGAAAGATGACGAAACCAAAGTAGTGACACACCACAACGGCGGTTCACAATTCGTCATCGAAACATACAACGGAAGCAATGACCAGAAATTTATGAAAGGAGCTTACTTTGGTTACAGCGCCGGGGATACTCATCTTGAATATACTAATATTTATAATGTAGGAACTCAAATGACTATCAACGAAAAAGGAGCAGTCGTAAGTGCTGATGTTACCGCTCCGGGCAACTCTGCAGCCGATGGCTGGAGAGGCTGGTATTTCATCATTGACGAACATGCCAATGCCCGTATGATTCACTTCCTCGAAACCTGGGATTACACCGCCACCTATACTGTTGCCATCAAAGGATGCATATTAAGACCTTCCGATGATAAACGAACGGTTGTTCCTGTATTCTATGACAGATGCAAAATAGACGGCGTAAGAGACCATACTGATTATAACGCCCTTGAAGGACAATACTATGACTTTAAGATAAAAGCCGTAGAAGATATGTAAAACCTAAAAAAGAAACGATTATGAAATTTAGATTTTCCCTATTTTATTTCCTGTTTGCATTCCTAGGCTGTTCATCCAGCAATGGAGACATCGACAAGCCTGAAAACAATGGTGGTGCTGAAGAAGGAAATATAGAAGTTAGTGGTGACAAAGTAATAGTTACTCCATTGTCATATGACCAGGCGTTCCGTAATCCGATGATGGGTTGGCGTGATGTATTTTCTGTCGGTCTGGACCCTATTCCAGCCAATTATCCGCTTCCATACGGATCTGTATACAAAGAATACATTCCTTGGGATCGCATAGAAAACGTAAAGACAGACGGTGTCGAAAAAGTAATAGCCTATAGTAATCATCGATGGGAAGGCATAGAAAAAAAGAATATCAAAGTCATTCCACGAGTGTATATTCACTGGATGGGAACACCGGCAGTCAGTGATCCGGACAGACTTGACGGCATTCGTTTCCCATCCGACATAGCCTATACACAAGAACCTGGTACACCTTATCCTATGATAGGAGGCTATTTTGATCCTACTTTCCAAGATCGTGTGAAAGCATTGGTAGAGAAGATTGGCAAAGCATGGGACAACGATCCGCGTGTCGCATATATCGAGATGGGTATTATTGGTCAATGGGGAGAACAACACTCCCCAATGATCGGTACCTACTGGAAACCTCATGATGCAGACGTACATGAAGCTAATAAAACATGGATCCCGGGAATCGAAAAAACACTGGGAGATGCCTTTACTGCCGCATTCAAGAACAAAAAAGTAATGGTACGCTATGCTTATGATTTTAAGGATTATGAATTCGGATATTATTGGGATTCATGGGGAATTGCAGAAGAAGATGTAAGAGGATACGAAGAAATGATGAAAATGGGCAACCGCTGGAAAGTGCAACCTATTGGCGGAGAAATCTGCTGGAACTGGGGAGACTTCAGCCGCTATAGCAGTCTGACAGATATACTCGCTAATGATGCAACCCGCAAAAAAATAATCAAACAGATTCGTGATCTGCATTGTAACCACCTGGGATATTTTTCTTATGCACGTCCTGAAGTTGACTTCAGTCAAGATGCTTTAATGAAGAATGCACAGACTGTCCAAAAGGCGCTAGGATACCGATACATCTTAAGCGAATTCACATATAACAAGAAAATAGAGAATGGACAAACATTCGACATTTCTTTTAAGGTGAAAAATGAGGGCTCCTCTCCCTTTTACTACAATTGGCCTGTAGAAATCATGCTCCTAAACAAAAATACCAAAGCCAAAGTATGGAGCACTATACTCGATAATGTAAATATCAGTCAATGGCACCCCGGTGAAAACTGGGATGACACTGCCGAGAAATATACTATTGCTCCACAAACATACGAAGTGAAACGCACTTTGACTCTGGACAAGAATCTGGCAGCAGATGAGTACATTATTGCAATTGCAGTACTCGACCCTGCCGGTATGGTTCCTTCATTGCGTTTTGCCACTAAAAATTATTTTACGGGAGGTGTTCATCCAATGGGATATATAGGAGTAGGTAAAGAAATATCCAAATATGGTATTGCAACGTCTGCATTCAACAATGTGTATACAGACCTTACACTACATTATGAAGTAGATTGATAATTGACCATTAAAACAACACGAAATGACAAAAAAGTTATTGTTTATCATTCTGCCATTAATAGCCTTATTAAGCTATAGCTGTCAAAACAAGAAAAATACGCAAGTCACGGCTTCCGACAAATCAGGAGTTATCTTTGATACGGACCTAGGAAGCGATATTGATGATGTATTTGCCCTTCAAATGATACTTAATTACGCCCATCAAGGGAAATACGATCTGCTCGGAATCGCCATCAGCAAAGACTTTCCCAGAGTAATCGATTATGTAGATGGTTATTGCCGGCTGAACGGTTTTGATGAAGTTCCCTTGGGATATGCTTATAACGGTTCAGACCTGGGTTTTAACAGAGAATGTGGCAAGTATGTATGTGCCACTTTAGATACGATTATTGATGGTAAAAAACTCTTGCCTGTCAAACGTACTATAGCAGACAGTATTCCTGAAGGTTACAAAATGATGCGCAAGGCTTTAGCAAACCGAGCGGATTCTTCTGTAGTCATTATTACTGTAGGATTTGCAACTAACTTATCCCGTCTCCTCAATTCACAACCGGATGAGTTCAGTGAGCTTAACGGTATAGAACTGATTAAGAAAAAAGTCAAATTGCTATCCATCATGAGCGGAACCTACAATGACGATACATTTAATAACCCGGAATGGAATGTGCTACAAGATCTGAAAGCGGCCCAAAATGTATATAACAACTGGCCTACTGAAGTGATAGCAAGCGGTTCGGAAGTTGGAGTCAGAATCCTTTATCCGCACGAAAGCGTATTAAACGATTATCCGGGAGGCGAGAAACACCCACTCTGTGTATCTTATAAATCGTATGAACAGATGCCTTATGATCGCCCTTGCTGGGATTTAACTTCTGTACTTTATGCAATCGAACCGGAAAACAGTCACTTAAACATCTCTCCTAAAGGGAAAATCACTATCGACGAAAAGGGATACAGCCGTTTCACATCTTCTCAGGAAGGAAAACACCGCTTCCTTATAATCGATAATGACAGTGTTGCAGCCGTAGTCAATAAATTGGTAGAAGTATCTACTAATATACCACAAAACCACTAATTATTATCATTATGTATATAGTCAATAGTTACACCTTAGCTATTATCTTCTGCTTTATCACAATGATATGCTGGGGATCATGGGGAAATACCCAAAAACTGGCCAGTAAGAATTGGCGTTATGAACTTTATTATTGGGACTACACCATCGGCATCTTGCTGTTCGCCTTACTTCTGGTATTCACACTAGGAAGTTTCGGAGATTCGGGAAGAGGTTTTCTGGAAGACATCCAACAAGTGGAAGCGGCATATATTGCCAGTGCACTTATCGGAGGAGTTATTTTCAATGCTTCCAATATTCTCCTTTCCGCCTCAGTATCCATTGCCGGAATGGCGGTAGCTTTTCCATTGGGAGTAGGACTGGCATTGGTATTGGGAGTATTCATTAATTATTTCAGCACCCCCAAAGGAGATCCGTTCTGGCTATTCACAGGAGTCGTGCTGATTGTTATCGCCATCATTTGCAACGGTATTGCAGCCGGTAAGAATCAAAAGGCGGGAACCAATAATAGCAAAAAGGGAATTATTCTTGCTGCTATTGCCGGTATACTGATGTCATTCTTTTACCGATTTGTCGCCGCTGCCATGGATTTGAACAATTTTGAATCACCGACAGTCGGAATGGCAACTCCTTATACCGCATTCTTCATCTTTGCTATCGGAATCTTCCTAAGCAACTTCCTCTTCAATACACTTGTGATGAAGCGTCCGTTCGTCGGTCTACCCGTCACTTACAAGGAATACTTTATCGGAAAAGCGAGTACACACATGGTAGGAATTCTCGGAGGATGCATCTGGGGATTAGGTACGGCATTAAGCTACATTGCCGCAGGAAAAGCGGGAGCAGCCATTTCCTATGCACTTGGACAAGGAGCACCGATGATTGCTGCTCTTTGGGGTGTTTTCATCTGGAAAGAATTTACCGGTAGCTCCAAAGCGACAAACAGACTTTTGGGAGTCATGTTTATATTATTCATTTTGGGCCTGACATTCATTGTCATCTCAGGAGGAAGCTAAAATAAAAAAGAGGTAAAGGAACTATAGGTATTATCAACATAAATAAATCACCCCAAAAGTTTAGTATCTAACTTTTGGGGTGAAATTCAATTCTATGATTCAAACTATCATATACATTATTCAGACCGTTATATCCAACAAAGTTTCTCCCTTTGCATTCAACACCCTGACTCTGAGTTCTTCTTTCTTCTTCTCAAGAATCATCACGGTAGCACCCTCAACCTTATATCCTCCACCTATAACAACCGGAAAATGATTCCCCAATTCACCTTTCGGGTGATAAGCATACTTATGAGTATGAGCATTCAGACAGATATCAAAAGGAGCTTTTTCCAGCAGCTTAGTCCATAGTTCAGTACAAAGATTCTTTCCATCATTACCATAAAGAGGGATATGATGCAGGAGGATACGTTTTTTCGCTTTCTTAAATTCTTTGGCAGCCAGTTCTTTCTTCAGAAAACCGACCTGTTCGTTACGTAACTGGGTGAAATCATTCAAATCATAATAGACCCAATGATCGTCTGTTTTGTCTTCTCCACAGTCCAGCATGACAATACGGGTATCTCCCCAGTTGAAAGAGCCATAAGTCTTGTCACCTACATAATCGAAATGGTCACGCAAACCGATAGAATAAGCGTTCCGGATTTCGTGATTCCCCCGCATAAAGAAAGTCGGGATACAATCACCGCGCACTCCTTCGGTCAGTTCACTGATAAAGGCAGTTGCCTGATCATGACTTGCCGGGTCGTCTACACAGTCACCGTTGAAAACAACAAAATCATAGTCAATATCCTGAATTTGCCTGCACAAAGCCCGGAAGGTATGGGTATGCTGATGCAGATCATTGAACACAACAGCAGTAAAAGAATCCGTACCGGTTACAGGCAACGTAAATTCACTGAAAGCAGAACGGGCAGTATTTCCGAAAACTTTCTTATATGCCTGATAAAGCAACATTTCTTGTGAACAGACACGATAATAATACTTTTGACCGGGCTGCAAATCATCCAGCCGTATTTTATGTAACTTGTTATTGCAGACTACCTGTCCGTCAACAATAGTACGCGCACGCTTTAATTGAGTCGTATCCGTACCGTATTCTACCCAACAATAAGCAGGAACAGTGGTTTCCCACATCACGGTCATTCCATTTCCAACCGGATTCTGCAAATAGGGTTTAGTACGGAATATCTTATCCGCCTTTTCGGCAGTGCGCAGTTCCACAACAATAGGGCGATGATCGGATGCTACAGGTTCATTCACCACTTCCGAAGAGACGACGGCAAATCCTTTATCATTCTGCTTAAAAGCCGCCACGTAATCGATAGTCTCCTTTGGGGCGGGAGCAGGAAAAGTGTGTTGTCTGGGATTAGAGAGTATCCGAAATTCTTTCTGCAACTCTTTGATAAAATCCGATTCCGGCTCCGCATTCATGTCTCCTGCCAAAAAAAGAGGCTTTTTATAGGAAGCTGCAAAAGTTTTCAGAATCTCCAATGACTTCATCCGGTCTTCTTCCGTAAGGGATAAATGAGTGCAACAGTAAATATAATCTTCAAACTCCGCTAAGATCAATGCACGGGCTTCTTCCCTGCCGGGCAGAGCTATAGTCTGCAAATGAACCGGAGCTTTCTTTGACAGCAGACCGATTCCGTATTTTCCGCCATCATAATCTATAGCCGGAGCAAAGCAGGCATACATCTGTGTCCGCTCGGCTATCTCACCTAATACATATTTCTGATTACTCCGATTGGTCACGCTGTCTACTTCCTGCACGGCTACCACATCGGGAGAAGCGTTATTAATCACATTTGCAATACGCTGGAAGTCACAGACACCATCCATACCTGTTGCATTTTTGATGTTATAGGTCATCAGTCTCAACGTATGCTGAGCCTGCACCGGAACAATTAACAAGATCGCGGAAATCAGTAAGAATATCTTTTTCATGTTTCTCATTGGGGGTTAAATATTAGAATCACAAAGGTAAGAAAAAAATAAAAGCCACAAGAGACTTTTTACAATCTCTGTGGCCATTACTTATACATGAGGGGAAATGTATAAATAATCTATTTTATCAGATGATGCCCCGCATGCGGTCATCAAAGGCAGAAAGGGCAGCTTTCGCACCTTCGCCCATAGAAATAATGATCTGTTTGTAAGGTACGGTCGATACGTCTCCGGCTGCATAAATTCCCGTCACATTGGTACGGCAATGCGCATCGATGACAATTTCACCCGGTCGGTTTGTTTCCACAATATCACGGAAAACGCTGCTATTGGCGGAAAGTCCGATCTGCACGAATACTCCGTCCAGTTCTACCAGACGTTCTTCTTCCGTCTTACGGTCTTTGATGCGCAAGGCTGTTAGTTTATCGCCATTACCGATTACTTCTGTCGTTTGCGAACTCACGAATACTTCCACATTCGGCAGAGATTTAAGTCTTTCCTGAAGGACATTATCCGCTTTCAGTTCATCCATAAATTCAAAGACGGTGACTTTAGAACAGATACCTGCCAAGTCAATGGCTGCCTCGATGCCGGAGTTTCCACCACCCACTACCGCAACATGCTTTCCTTTATAGAAAGGACCGTCGCAATGAGGACAGAAAGCGACTCCACGCCCGATATAATCGTTCTCGCCGGGAACATTTAGCTTCCGCCAGCTTGCACCTGTAGCGATAATCAATGCAGGAGCAATGAATTTCTCTCCTACGGAAGTAGTCACCAGTTTATCTTTTCCGGCAAGTTCTACCTTTTCTATCTTACGCTGTTCCAACAAATCAACAGGATAACGCAGAAGATGCGTTTTCAGATTATCGGCAAGTTCACTTCCCGTTGTTTCGGGAACAGAAATCAGATTCTCAATGCCTACCGTCTCTTTCACCTGTCCGCCGACACGCTCGGCAACAATCGCCACGCGCAAGCCTTTACGGGCAGAATAGATGGCTGCCGATACTCCGGCAGGACCGCCACCGGCTACGATAACATCGTATTCCTTCACTTCCATATCCGCCTTGGTTTCATCAATACCGTATTGCGCTTCCAGTTTAGCAAGCAATTCGCCAAATTCGCCACGACCTACATGAAGCAGTTTCCCATCGGCAAATACAGAAGGCACGCCTTGTATCTTCAAGGCATCCACTTCATCCTGATACAGTGCACCGTCAACCATTTCATGAGTAATGGAAGGATTCAGTGTGGTCATTGCATTCAATGCCTGAACTACATCCGGACAGTTGGTGCAAGTCAGTGAGACATAGGTCACTAAGTGTATCGGACCCTTCAAGGCTTTCACACGGTTGCAGACAGCCTCATCCGGAAAATTCTTTCCCTTACCGTCCAGATTCAGGATGGCGAGTAATAAAGAAGTAAACTCATGTCCGTTGGGGATAGCACGGAAAGTAATTTCTGTAGGTTTACCATTCTTTCCTATCGTAAATTTAAGTCCGCTTCCTTCATTTACCATACAAGTGATGTGATCGGAACATTCGGCTACATCGCTCAGCAATTCCAGCAATTCGGCACGGCTTTCATGACTGGCTGATACGGATATATCAAAGGTAAAGTCAGCCTCCAGTCCGGCAAAAATACCCTTCAGTTGTTCTTTTAATGCAGGTTCTAACATCTCTCTTTCTCCTTTCATTCTTTTAAAAGAAGGGCCGGCAGCGTCTCCGTTACCGGCCCTTCACACACATTATCAAGATCTATCAAATCTTACCGACAAGGTCAATGCTTGGCTTCAGAGTAGATTCGCCCTTCTTCCATTTAGCCGGGCAAACTTCTCCGTCGTGAGTAGCCACAAACTGTGCGGCTTCTACTTTGCGAAGTAATTCGCTGGCGTCACGACCAATATTGTTATCATTCAGTTCCACCACTTTAATCTTTCCTTCCGGGTTTACGACGAATGTTCCGCGGTAAGCCATACCTTCTTCTTCGATATATACACCCAGTGCACGGCTCAAAGCGCCTGTCGGGTCTGCCAGCATCGGGTATTTGATCTTACGGATACTTTCGGAAGCATCATGCCAGGCTTTGTGTACGAAATGCGAGTCAGTACTTACCGAGTAGATTTCCACACCCATTTCCTGGAACTGAGCATATTTGTCAGCCATGTCTACCAATTCTGTCGGACATACAAATGTAAAGTCGGCAGGGTAGAAGAAAAGGATTGCCCATTTACCTTTCAGGTCGTTGTTGGTTACTGTCTTGAAAGCTCCGTTTTGAAAAGCCTGAACACTGAATTCAGGAAGTTGAGAATTTAAAATTGGTTCCATACTCTTTATTGCTTTTATTGTTATTAATTGATTTGACTTATAACATCAGAAACATCGTTTTGTTTTTTGTTTCTGATGCAAAGATAAAGGCGGAAACCCCGCCTTTGCAAAAAAAGTCCAATCGAATAATTCTATCGGATAATAGATGAAACCAATATGCCTGCCAGTGAAGCTGCCTTCTTCTACTTCTTTGTTTTCAGTAAACGCATACTGAGAAAGCCTGCCAAAAAGATAACAATGGTTCCGAAGACAATAGTCAGGTTAGCATGAAACGGGCTTGCATATTCGCTCATAAAACCATCTTTAAAGAAGATAGGAGACAAGCTCATCCAGACGACAACGATAATGCCACAGATCACTCCCAAAACGGCGTCAACATTCCGCGCCTTCTTTGAAATATACCCCAGCAGGAAGAGTCCCAGCATACCACCGCTGAAGATGGAGGACAAAGCCCACCAGGCATCCAGCGCACTCTCTACGTTCAGAAATGCCAGCGCTACGAAAATACCGATTATTCCGATCAGTACATTCGAAACATACAAGGCTCTCACCGATTGTTTTTCTGTCGGTCTCTTATTTATATAACGGGCATAATAGTCCGTCAGAATGATAGTAGCCGAACTTGTAATGCTTGTAGCCACCGTACTCATTCCCGCCGCGAAAATGGAGGCAATCAATAATCCGGTAAGTCCGGTCGGAAGCGCATGTACAATAAAATAGGGAAAGACCGCGTCCCCCTCGACCCCTGCCGGAAGCAGTTCCGGAAACGTCTTGTAATATGCATACAATGCCGTACCTATCATAAAGAACACTGCAGAAACCGGAATAAACAAATAACCTCCGAAGAGAGCGGAGAACTTAGCCTGTTTATCACTCTTTGCCGTCAAATAACGCTGTACGTAGTTCTGATCAATACCATAATTCTGTAGATTGATAAATATACCGTAAATAAGGCATACCCAGAAAGTAGACTCGGTCAGACTGCTGCCGAAACTTCCCAAACTGAATTTCTGGTCAGTAATGGCTATCTGAAATACCTGCGCAGGCCCTTCGGGCATTTTAAACATCAGCACACAAAGGCAGGCTATCGCACCACCAATCAGAATAAATCCCTGAATCGCCTCCGTCCATATCACAGCTTTCAGACCACCCAGCATTGAATAGGCAATAATGGCAACGCTGGTTACTGCGATAATCATCTTAATATCCCATCCCAGCAGGGCATTCATAGGCAATGCGAGCAGATACAGAATAGACCCCATCCGGGCAACCTGCGTCAAAAGATAACACGATGACGCATATACACGCGCCCAGGGACCAAAGCGTTCTTCCAGAAAACTGTAAGCCGATACGCTTCCGATAGAACGATAAAAGGGTACAAAGTATTTAGCAGCAAAATACGAGGCTATCGGAATGGACAAGCTGAATACAAAAGCATTCCAATCGGACATATAGGCCTTGCCCGGATAAGCCAGATAACTGATACTACTTACATACGTTGCGAAAATAGACATTCCCACAACCCAACCCGGAAGGGAACGTCCTGCCGAAGTAAATTCCTCCGACGAACGTTTCTTGTTGAAGAAAGAGCAGCCGAAGACAACAACTCCCCCCGTGAAGAATAAAAAGATAATAATGTCGAGAATAGACATAGCCGTTCATTTTTTCTTGATTAATTACCTGAGCACTACATCAACTCCCAAATTTTGAAGTGCCTTCCATATTTTTCCTCTTTCCCGTTGTTCGAACTTATGGAAAGGCGCAGCCACATAATCGCTGCATATTCCGAGTAGACTGAGAGCACATTTCAGACCTTTCAGGTAACTGGACCCATGTTGCCCTACCGTATATATCGTAGCACTGATTTGCATTACTTTTTCCTGCAAACGTCTCACTTCTTCCATATCTGCATTCTTCGCAGCGTTGTATAAGCTCACATACAATTCGGGGAACATATTCGCACCACCGTTTACGCCGCCATGAGCCCCCAGCAGTACGGATTCCGCCATAATTTCTTCCGGTCCCACCAGCATCGAGAAATCCGGATTATCTTTCATGGCATACATCACCGACTGGAAATAAACCGTATTTGCCGAACTGTCTTTAAAACCGATTACGCCGGGATTCTCCGCTATCCGCTGAATCGTAGCCGGTGCAAAGTTCACCTTTGTATGAGTCGGCATATTATACAAGAATAATGGTAACGGCAACTGAGGCAGCAGATGCTCATAAAACTCGATCAGTTCGGGCTGACCTGTCGCAAAGTAGTAAGGAGGAGCGGAAACGACGGCATCGGCTCCATGATCTGCCGCAAGGCAGGCAAGGTTCACACTCTCCACAATCGAAGTATCGGAAATACATACCAATACCGGCAACCGTCCTTTCGCTATACGGCAGGTATTTTTAATCATTTCCACCCTCAATTTATAACTGAGGCTCTGTGATTCACCGGTAGTTCCCAACACAAAAAGAGCATGTACTCCCCCTGCTATCAGATGTTCGATCAATCTTTGCAAACCTTCCACATCCAACACATCATCGTCCAACAAGGGAGTTACCAACGGAGGAATAATTCCTGATAAAGGAATATTCATTTTGTTATTCATAGTCTGATTCTTTTAATTTGTATATGATTGTTATTAATGATACTAATAAGACGGGGTATTTAGCATTTTGTAATCACATTATTCCATATCTGAAGAAAAGATTTTATATTTTTGTCGGCAAACAATCTATTATATAAAATCAGTTATGATGAAACATCCTCTTGCCCAATTCCTGTACTGTCCCGAATGCGGTTCTCCGCACTTCGAAGTGAACAACGAGAAGTCTAAGAAATGCACAGACTGCGGCTTTGTTTATTATTTCAATCCGTCTTCCGCTACCGTGGCACTGATTCTGAATGAAAAAAAGGAACTGCTGGTCTGCCGCCGTGCCAAAGAACCGGCCAAAGGGACACTCGACCTTCCCGGAGGATTTATCGACATGAACGAAACAGGAGAAGAAGGAGTAGGCAGGGAAGTATGGGAGGAAACAGGATTGAAGGTAGAAAAAGCGACCTATCAGTTCTCCCTGCCGAACATTTATATCTATTCTGGCTTTCCCGTTCATACGCTCGATATGTTCTTTCTCTGTACCGTAAAAGACATGAGCCATTTCTCGGCAATGGATGACGTGGCAGATTCTTTCTTCCTGCCATTATCAGAGATACGTCCGGAAGATTTCGGGCTGGATTCCATTCGGCGGGGACTTGTACAGTTTCTGGCTCAACACAATTAACTAAAAGGGGCACTAAACTTTTGGGTATCAGAAAACGTTTTAAATGAGGAAAATACTAAGATTCGTATTATCTTTGTAACCACCAATAATTATAAAACAACAATCACATGAAATTCAACATCAGACTTAATTACTCTCATCAGGAAGATAAAAAAGAGTCCAAAAAGAATAAGTATTTCGGATTCAAAATGGATGAGAGATAATTTACATAAAGATTTAAATGATTATAAAATAACTTTCAAAGGGTTTTCGTTGGAAGATATAGTCGTATTTTTGTCAAAACACTAGATTATGAAGAAAAGAATATCACGAATTATCTGCACCTTGTTGTGTTGTGCACCAATTGCCATCTCCGCACAGACAAGCGAAAAGATAACCTCTCCTGTCAACCCTTATAAAGAAGGGAAAGAACTTTTCCAGGAAAAAAATTATGCAGCTGCCATACCTGCATTGAAAGCATTTGTAAAGCAAAAGCCAACAGCAAGTCTCCTTCAGGACGCAGAATATATGTTAGTCAGTTCGGCTTATGAACTGAAAGACAAAAACCGCATCGAGTTACTGCGCAAGTACCTCGACTGTTATCCGGATACTCCCTATGCCAACCGAATCTATTCACTGCTGGCTTCCTGCTACTTCTACGAAGGGAAATATGATGAGGCCCTGGCACTCTTTAATTCTACACGGCTCGATCTACTGGGAAATGAGGAGCGCGACGACCGCACCTACCAACTGGCAACCTGCTACATGAAGACTGATAATCTGAAAGAAGCCGCCATCTGGTTCGAAACGTTACGTGCCAGCAGTCCCAAATATGCAAAGGACTGCAGTTACTATCTCGCTTATATCCGCTACACTCAGAAGCGTTATGATGAAGCGTTGAAAGACTTCCTCCCTTTGCAGGACGACCCGAAGTACAAAGAACTCGTACCTTACTACATAGCAGAAATCTATGCTATCAAAAAGAACTATGATAAGGCGCAGATCGTAGCACAAAACTACCTGTCGGCCTATCCGAACAACGAGCACGCTGCCGAGATGTACCGCATTCTGGGAGACGCTTACTACCATTTCGGACAATATCACCAGGCAGTGGAAGCATTCACCGGCTATCTGGACAGAGATCACTCTGCTCCCCGCCGGGATGCACTTTATATGCTGGGACTCTCCTATTACCAGACAAAAGTCTACTCCAAAGCAGCCGAAATGCTGGGACAAGTGACAACCGCCAACGACGCACTGACCCAGAATGCTTACCTGCACATGGGACTCTCTTACCTGCAACTGGCAGAAAAAAACAAGGCACGTATGGCTTTCGAACAGGCAGCCGCCTCCAACGCCAACCTGCAGATTAAGGAACAGGCCGCTTACAACTATGCACTTTGCCTGCACGAAACATCCTACTCCGCTTTCGGTGAATCGGTTACTGCTTTTGAAAAATTCCTCAATGAATTCCCGACTTCTCCGTATGCCGAGAAAGTAAGCAACTATCTGGTAGAAGTTTATATGAATACCCGCAGCTACGAAGCTGCTTTAAAGTCAATCGAACGGATCGCCAAGCCGAGTGCACAGATCATGGAAGCCAAACAAAAGATTCTCTTCCAACTGGGTACACAGTCATTTGCCAATGCCAATTTCGAACAGGCTCTCCAATATCTGAACCAGTCCATCGCCATCGGGCAGTACAACCGCCAAACAAAGGCGGACGCTTATTACTGGTGCGGAGAATCTTACTACCGCCTCAACCGGATGATGGAAGCCGCCCGCGATTTCAACGCTTACCTGCAACTGACCACGCAGCCAAATAATGAAATGTATGCGCTCGCCAACTACAACCTAGGATACATTGCTTTCCATCGTAAGGACTATACACAGGCAAGCAATTACTTCCAAAAGTATATCCAACTGGAAAAAGGCGAAAACAGAACAGCGCTTGCAGATGCCTACAACCGTATCGGAGACTGTCATCTGAATGTACGCAACTTTGAAGAAGCCAAGCACTACTACTCGCAAGCCGAACAAATGAATACTCCTTCCGGCGATTACTCCTTCTATCAGCTGGCACTGGTATCCGGTTTACAGAAAGACTATACCGGTAAGATCACTCTTCTGAACAGACTGGTCGGCAAATATCCTTCTTCTCCATACGCAGTGAATGCCATCTACGAGAAAGGACGTTCTTATGTACTGATGGATAACAACGGTCAGGCTATTACCTCTTTCAAGGAATTGCTGGAGAAATATCCCGAAAGCCCCGTCAGCCGGAAAGCTGCGGCTGAAATCGGTTTGCTGTATTATCAGAACGGTAACTTCGACCAGGCAATCAATGCGTACAAACAAGTGATTGAGAAATATCCGGGCAGCGAAGAAGCCCGCCTGGCAATGCGCGATATGAAATCTATCTATGTAGATTTGAACCGTATCGATGAATTTGCGGCTTTAGCCAATGCGATGCCGGGACACATCCGCTTTGACGCCAGCGAACAGGACTCACTTACGTATGCGGCTGCCGAAAAGATTTATGCACGTGGCAGAACAGAAGAAGCCAAGAGCAGCCTTAATAAATATCTGCAAACTTTCCCAGAAGGAGCATTTAGCCTGAATGCACATTATTACCTCTGCCAAATTGGAAATGAGCAGAAGAATTATGATATGGTGCTCCTCCACTCCGGAAAATTGCTTGAATATCCGAATAATCCATTCGCAGAAGAAGCGCTGATCATGCGTGCGGAAGTTCAGTTCAACCAGCAACAGATGGCAGAAGCTCTGGCAAGCTACAAGATGCTGAAAGAAAAAGCTACCAATGTAGAACGCCGCCAGCTTGCCGAAACCGGCATCCTGCGCTGTGCCTTCCTGCTGAGAGACGATGTGGAAACAATTCATGCAGCAACCGAGGTGCTGGCTGAAGCCAAGCTTAGTCCGGAACTGAAGAATGAAGCTCTCTATTATCGTGCGAAGGCTTATAAGAATCAGAAAGCGGACAAGAAAGCATTGGATGATTTCCGCGAACTGGCCAAAGATACCCGTAATTCTTATGGTGCCGAAGCTAAATACCAAGTTGCCCAAGCACTTTACGATGCCCAAGAATATGCAGCGGCAGAAAAAGAGCTGCTCAACTACATCGAACAGAGTACGCCACACGCTTATTGGCTGGCACGCAGCTTTGTCCTCCTGTCGGACGTATATGTCGCTATGGGTAAAGACCTCGACGCACGCCAGTATCTGCTGAGTCTGCAACAGAATTACCAGGGCAATGACGATATCGAGAGCATGATTGAAGACAGACTAAAGAAACTAAACAAGTAAAGATTGAAAAGTATGAAACGAACTCTTTATATAGCAGGAGGCTTTACACTGGCATTTCTGATGCCGTTCAACCTTCAGGCACAGAATACTCAGCCGAAAGATACGACCATGAACCGCACGGTCGTCGTAGAACAGGAATATAATCCCGACATTCTGGATGCTTCCAAAGTGAATGTGCTGCCCAAAGTGGAAGAACCTACCGTCAGCAAAAAGGAAGTGGAATATGCCACTACTTTCTTCCCGGCTACCTCTATTCCTGCCGACCTAATGCGTCCCTATGTAGGAACGGAAGTGCAGCCCGGCAGCAAGCCCGGATATATACGCGCCGGATATGGAAACTACGGTAATCTGGATCTCCTTGCCAATTACCTGTTCCGTCTGTCGGACAGGGACAAGTTGAACGTCCGCTTTCAGATGGACGGAATGGATGGCAAACTGACTATGCCGGAAGCAGACACGAAATGGAACGCTTATTATTACCGTACCCGTGCGAATATCGATTATATCCACCAGTTCAACAAAGTAGATTTCAACATCGCCGCTAATTTCGGACTCAGCAATTTCAACCTTTCTCCGGTTCAGCCCGGCAAGCAGAAGTTTACTTCAGGAGACTTCCATCTGGGAGTAAAATCGACAGATGAAAATTATCCCATACAGTTCGAAGCGGAAACCAATCTGATGATGTACAACCGTCAGAACAATAACACTTTCTTTTTCAATGACAAAGTCGGAGAAACACAAGTGCATACCAAAGGATTGATCAGCGGCGCTATCAGCGACGAACAGAGCATCAACATCGGATTGGACATGCGTAATCTCATCTACAATAAAGACCTGAAACTTGCTGACGACCTCCAGGTATATGAGAACCGTACCGCTCTGGAACTGAATCCGCATTATAAACTTAGCAGCGACAGCTGGAATCTGCGTGCAGGAGCCAATGTAGATCTCTCATTCGGCAGCGGTAAATCATTCCGCGTGTCTCCGGATGTAACAGCACAGTATATCTTCTCCGACAGCTACGTACTCTATGCGCAAGCTACCGGAGGCAAACTGGTCAACGATTTCCGCAGACTGGAAACGATCTGTCCTTATGCCTTGCCGGCAGCCCCTATTCTTGATACATACGAACAGCTGAATGCAGCGATAGGATTTAAAGCGAGTCCTTATCCCGGATTATGGATCAATCTGTATGGCGGTTATCAGGATTTGAAAGACGATTTCTTTGAGGTACAGGAAGAAACATTTGTCAACTATGATCCCTCACTTGCCGGTGATGCTCAGGAAGGGAATTCCTCGTCTCCGGTCACAGCACATCAATATCTGAATCTGGAATTTAGCAATGCCAACAACTTCTACGCCGGTATGAAGATCAGCTATGAATACAAAGACCTCATTGCATTGTCCGCTGCTGGAACTTACCGTAACTGGGATGCGAAAGAAAAATACAGCCTGTATATGAAACCCGCCTGCGAAATTAATTTCAGCGCAGACTTCCGCCCGATCACAGGACTGAATATCAATCTCGGTTACGATTATATCGGACGCACAAAGGTAGAAGGCATTAAAGCCGCAGCAGTCAGCGACCTGCATGCCGGAGCCAGCTATAATGTGTTCAAAGGAGTATCCGTGTATGCCCGGATTAATAATATCCTCAATAAGAAATACCAGTATTATCTGGGCTATCCTACAGAAGGTCTTAACTTCCTGGGAGGATTAAGCTTCAGCTTCTAGACAAGACATATTCTCCAAAGAGAAGAACCAATCAGATGCCCATCCTGTTATTGCCTATGTGCAACATAACAGGATGGGCTTTTTTATTGTTCCTTACAAAGCCTCCTTTTCCATTCCGTCTATAATTTTGTATCAAGGTCTACCCATTTGTTACAGATAGTGTTTCTAGCTATTTGTGCACCTAATTTGGTGAATATTGCACGTCCATTTTTCACATCACCCCTAATTTTGCATCATCATTAAAAGATAAATGAAGTTAACCTTATTGCACATAAGCAAAGGATATATTTAGAAACTGAAGAGAGAATAAAGAGAATAAAAGTCACCCCCAACCCGGTTGACCTAACTATAAACTAAATATATTATTAACCTATCAAATTAAACAGTATGAGAAACGCGCTCAATTTAAGATTCTGCTTTCTTGTTACGTTTCTTTTATTCATACCGTTGATGTATGCCTTGCCCCCGGAAGGTATCACAATTAAGGGTAGAGTAACGGATGAAACACTCAAAGAAGGCGTTCCTGGAGCTAATGTGACTGTGAAAGGCACGAGCATTGGGACAATCACAGACTTTGACGGTAACTTTACGATCGTCGCCCCAAGCAAAAAATCCGTATTGAACATTTCCTTTATCGGGTATGTAACCCAGGAGATCGTGGTCGGAGACAGGACAATCATCAATGTTTCCTTAAAAGAAGATGCACAGAACCTCGGTGAAGTGGAAGTTGTAGCTATCGCCTACGGTAATCAGGACAAGCGCATGCTTACCAGTGCCGTCTCCTCCATTGACAACAAAGAGTTGATCAAATCTCCGGCAACAAGTATCACGAACCTCCTCGCAGGAGCATTGCCGGGTGTATCTTCCGTACAGACTACCGGACAGCCTGGTAAAGATGCTGCTGCCATCTACGTACGTGGCGTCGGTTCATTAAATGATTCACAATCCAAGCCCTTGGTTTTAGTAGACGGAATAGAACGTGAGTTTTCACAAATCGACCCGAACGAAATCGAAAGTATTTCAGTATTGAAAGACGCCTCTTCCACCGCTGTATTCGGAGTAAGAGGTGCTAATGGCGTTGTATTGATCACCACCCGAAGAGGTAAAGCAGGCAAAACGCAGATTTCCGCCAGCACCAAACTGGGTCTGCAACAACCCATCTCACTGGTAGAGCAGACCGGAAGTTACGAGTTTGCACGCTTCTGGAATATGAAGCAGGAGATGGACCACGTTACGAATCCTAAGTTATACTTCACTCCGGAACAGGTAGAAGCCTATCGCACCGGCTCAGACCCCATCATGTATCCCAGTATGGACTGGAAGAAGTATATTTTTAATAATATCTATCTTCAAAGCCAGAACAACCTAAATATCTCCGGCGGTAGCGATAATGTACGATACTTCATCTCAGTAGGTTATACTTATCAGAACGGACTTCTGAAAGAACTTCCCGGACAAATGTACGACAATAACTATCGTTACAACCGCTATAACTACCGCGCCAATATCGATGCCAATCTGACCAAGACCACTTCGATGAAACTCGGTGTCGGTGGTGTTTTAGGTAAGATACAGGAACCGCGCAGCGTCGTTTCGGGTACAGGAGAAGACCAGAATCCTTGGGTAATCGCACAGATCTGGTCACATCCGTTTGCCGGACCGGGATTTATCAACGGAGTACGTACACTGATTCCTAAAGATATGGTTCCGCTGGGAGAAGTGATGCGTGACGGTATGTTCGTATTCTACGGACAAGGTTACAATCAAACGTATGACACGACATTGAATCTGGATTTGGACATCACACAGAAACTGGACTTTATCACTCCGGGACTGAGCGTTTCCGTGAAAGGTGCTTACGACAATAAATTCAAACTGGAAAAAGTACGTACGGGAGGCGCCATCGAAGCGCAGACTGTGTACTACAAATCATACTTTGACACCAACGGTACGATGTCACAGACCGATCCCGACTACGATAAATCACTTATCTATGTACCCAGCGGCAGCGATACTCCGCTCACTTACTCGGAAAGCAGCGGACGCGGACAGAACTGGTATCTGGAAGGACGTATCAACTATGACCGTACATTCGGCGACCACAGAATATCCGGTCTGTTCCTTTACAATCAGTCGCGTAACTATTATCCGGACAGCTACACTTATCTGCCCCGTAACTACGTAGGATTGGTAGGACGTGCTACTTATGCCTATCAAAGTAAATATCTGCTCGACGTAAACGTCGGCTACAACGGTTCGGAGAACTTTGCTCCGGGCAGCACACGTTTCGGTGTATTCCCTTCCTTCTCTGCCGGATGGATCGCAACTGCCGAGAAGTTTATGGAAAACCAGAAAATCGTAGACTACCTAAAACTCAGAGCATCCTGGGGACGTGTAGGTAACGACAAGGGAGTAGACTCACGCTTTATGTACATGCCTGCCGTATGGGGATCATCGGGCAGTTACAGCTTCGGTGTGGACAATCCGATTTCCCAATCGGCAGCAGCCATCTCACGTATGGGTAACCCGGCAGTAACCTGGGAAACAGCCGACAAGCAGAACTACGGTATTGATCTTAAGTTCTTCAACAGCCGCCTGTCCGCTACCTTCGACTACTTTATCGAACACCGCACAGGCATTCTGATCTCTCCGGAATCGACCCCAAGCATCATCGCAACTGCACTGCCTAACCTGAACATTGGTAAGGTAGACAACCACGGTTACGAAGTTTCTCTCGGCTGGCGCGATAAGATCGGAAAGGATTTCACCTATAATGTGGATGCCAACGTCTCTTTCGCACGCAACAAAATCCTCTATATGGACGAAGTGCCCAAGCAATTCTCTTATATGAACCAGACCGGTGGCTCTACCGGACGCCAGACCGGAGTATACAACTACATCCGTCTCTATCAGTACAGCGACTTCATCACCGGAGCCGACGGCGAACTGACCTTAAAGCCGGAACTGCCTCAGCCTTATCAGAAGGTATATCCGGGTGACGCCATGTACGCCGACCTCAACGGAGACCACATCGTGGACGGTAATGACAAGAGCGTAGCAGGTTATGCTACCCGTCCGGAATACGTTTTCGGCATGAACATGGGATTCGACTGGAAAGGATTCAATTTCACCATGCAATGGGTGGGTTCCAAGAACGTTAACAGAATGTATGACATCGAATACCGTATCCCTTATACGAATGCCGGAAAGCGTGGTTTGCTGACTTACTTCTACGACGGTTGCTGGACTCCGGAAAACCAACTGGGAGCTGTTTATCCACGTCCATCAGAAGAATCGGAAAGCTGGAACTCCGAACCCTCTACCCTCTGGTTGGTGGATGCTTCCTATCTCCGCTTGAAGAGCCTGAGCTTCGGTTATACCATCACCGGAAAGAAATTCCTGAAGAAACTGGGCCTCAGCTCACTCGGATTAAACTTCAGCGGCTACAACCTGCTGACCTTCTCACCGCTTAAATATCTTGATCCGGAAAGTGATCCTAACCGATTCGGAGATTATCCGCTGATCAAAGTATATAGCTTCGGTTTAAATCTTAACTTCTAAAAAACGACTGTATGAATAGAATAATAAAAGGACTCGGAATAGCATTGGGTTGCGTACTGATAGCCTCCTCCTGTTCTGAAATCAGCTTCGGGGATAAATTTCTGGGCGACCAGCCTGAGAGTTCCGGAGCGACTACCGAAGAAATGTTCTCTTCGAAAATAAATGCCGAAAAGGTGCTGACCAAAGCATATACCGGATTACCTTATGGGCTACCGACCGGCTCTGACTACAAATTGGGTGTGAACATACTTGAATCAATCACAGACTTATGTTACAGTTTCCGTGACAATATCAGTGATGGGCCTGTCAAGCTCTATTACAACGGAGCACTCAGTGCCAACAACGTCCCAAAGAATTCTGCTTACCGTTATGGAAGCAAGTCTGACTGGACCACCATCCGTTACGCTTGGTTATATATCGAGAACGTAGAGAAAGTGCCCGACATGACAGCCAGCGAGAAAAGTGAACGGATCGCGGAAGCCAAAGTTTTGATCTCCCTCTGCTATTTCGAAATGCTGAGATATGTAGGCGGTGTGACATGGCTGGACCACTATGTAGACGTAAACGAGACAATGAATTTCCCCCGTATCACTTTTGCCGAAACGGTAGAGAAGATCGTAGGATTGCTCAACGAAGCCATCAACTCCAATCTGGCCTGGAAAGCCGAGAAAGCAGATGACGGACGTATGACCCTGGCAGGAGCGATGGCATTAAAGTTCAAGGTATTGCAATGGGCAGCCAGTCCGACTTTCAACTCAAACACCAAATGGCATCCGGAAGCAGACGAATATACCTGTTACGGAAATTACAGCGACCAACGATGGAAAGATGCCGCCGAAGCAGGCGCAGCCTTTTTCACAGAATTACAAAAACGGCACGAATACGAACTGATTCAACCTACGGAAGAGACGCACCGGGCAAGACGTCTGGCCTATCGTCAGTCCTACTACAACCGCGGCGGAACAGAAATATTAATCTCTACCCGTCAAGGATATGGCTCCGATGTTCACAGCAGCTTTATCGGCCAACGTTATTACAGCGGCCCTACATTGAACTATGTAGATATGTTTCCGTGGGAAGACGGAACTGATTTTCCGGCAAATTTCGACTGGAAGTCCCCCTCCAAGCAACCGTTCTTTACAAAAGGCGAAATGGTGCCCACCCGCGACCCGCGTCTGTATGAAAATGTAGCTTGTCCCGGAGACACCTACTGTAACGGAACAACCGCTCCTGTTTATATCAACCACGCCGACTACAAAGACGGTAGCGGATTCCTGATCATGAAGTACATTTTACAGGAAAACAACGACCGCGAAGGTCCGGTACAATGGTCACACACCCGTCTGGCGGAAATCATGCTGGGATATGCGGAAGTACTCAACGAAGTCAACGGACGCCCTACCGACGAAGCTTACAAAATGGTAAACGATGTACGAAAGAGAGTAGGTCTGCCGGAACTTTCCAAGACGATGAATCACGATCAGTTCCTCGAAGCCGTACTGAGAGAAAGAGCACTCGAATTAGGATTTGAAGAAGTACGCTGGTTCGACCTCGTTCGCAGAGACCGTCAGAGCGACTTCAAGAAGAAGTTGTACGGACTCAGAAGCAGAGGTAACGACCTGAACAATCCGACTGAGTTCACCTTCGAGAAGATCGAACTGGGAGACCATTACTGGGCTACCAACTGGGATACCAAGTGGTATCTGGCTCCGATTCCTCAGGAGGAAATCAACAAGCAATATGGAATGACCCAAAACCCGGGCTGGTAAATGACACGTTAACTAATATCGTTTGAACAATGAATAAAATAAATTATATATTAATCACTCTGCTCCTGGGAGGTTCGGTATCCCTGAATGCACAGACATCCAAAGCTGCTTCGGAAATGCAGCTGGCAGATACACTGAGCATCGGCTACCAGATGAACGTATCTTCCCGGACCAGCAGTTACTCTATCAACGGAGTCAATGCTTCCGCATTCGAAAAATCCCCGT
>ULRU01041554.1_pt1 | contig 29831 bp, 18 predicted proteins | sample 1955831 | NCBI WGS metagenome assembly ULRU01 (sample SAMEA4835693, study PRJEB28245) | human gut metagenome | biome: gut microbiome; material: fecal sample | place: Denmark | collected 2008 | reverse complement strand
AGATTCACTACGACGAATTTTTGAAGAACTGGAATTCCGGACACTGATCGACCGGGTACTGAAAAAAGAAAATTCTGCCGGCGGAGTAACAACGGCAACCGGAAGCAAAACAGTAACGACCAAAAGTGCTCCCTCTCCTCTTCCACTTTTTCCCGAAGAAGGAGGAGCCATACAAGGCGATTTATTTGCGAATTTTACGGGCAATGAGGCAGGCGAAGCCAAAAAATCGAATCTAGAGACGTTAGAAACGCTTAACTGCGACTATCAACTCATTGATACAGAGAAGAAAAGAACTGAAATTATTCAAAAGTTACTTACATCGAAAATTCTCTCGCTAGACACGGAGACTACAGGAACGGAACCAATGGACGCCGAACTGGTCGGAATGAGTTTCTCTATCACCGAAAATCAGGCTTTTTATGTGCCGGTCCCCGACAATCGTGAGGAAGCGTTAAAAATCGTCAACGAGTTCCGTCCGGTCCTCGAAAATGAGAATTCATTGAAAGTCGGACAAAATATCAAGTACGACATGATCGTTCTTGAAAATTACGGAGTGCAAGTAAAAGGTGCGCTCTTCGATACGATGATCGCCCATTACGTTCTTCAACCGGAACTTCGTCATGGAATGGACTATCTGGCAGAAATCTATCTTCACTATCAGACCATCCACATCGACGAACTGATAGGTCCGAAAGGGAAGAACCAGAAAAACATGCGTGATCTCGACCCGAAGGATGTCTACCGCTATGCCTGCGAAGATGCAGACGTAACATTGAAACTCAAAAACGTCCTGGAGAAAGAACTGAAAGAGAACGATGCCGAACGTTTGTTTTACGATATCGAAATGCCGCTTGTACCCGTATTGGTCAATATAGAACGGAATGGAGTACTGCTGGATACGGAAGCGCTCAAACAATCGTCTGTTCATTTCACTGCTCAGATGCAACGCATCGAGCAGGAGATTTATGAACTGGCAGGCGAAACCTTCAATATCGCTTCGCCTAAACAAGTAGGCGAGGTACTGTTTGACAAACTAAAAATCATCGAGAAAGCGAAGAAAACCAAAACCGGTCAGTACGTCACTTCGGAAGAAGTGCTCGAAAGCCTCCGGCATAAACATCCCGTAGTAGAAAAGATCCTGGAACATCGCGGACTGAAGAAACTGCTGGGAACTTATATCGATGCACTTCCCCAACTAATCAACCCGCGCACAGGACGGGTACACACGTCTTTCAACCAGACCGTCACCTCTACCGGACGCCTCAGCTCCAGTAACCCGAATCTGCAGAATATTCCTATCCGCGACGAGAACGGCAAGGAAATCCGCAAGGCATTTATCCCTGACGAAGGTTACCTGTTCTTCTCTGCCGACTATTCGCAGATAGAACTCCGTATCATGGCACATCTCAGCGAAGACAAGAATATGATCGACGCCTTCCTCAGCAATCACGATATCCATGCGGCTACAGCTGCCAAAATATATAAGATCGATCTGAAAGACGTAGACTCCGATATGCGACGCAAAGCGAAAACCGCCAACTTCGGTATCATCTACGGCATCTCCGTATTCGGTCTTGCAGAGCGAATGAACGTAGACCGGAAGGAAGCCAAAGAACTGATCGACGGCTATTTCGAAACTTATCCAAGCGTGAAAGCCTATATGGATAAGAGCATCCAGGTAGCTCAGGAGAAAGGGTATGTAGAAACGATTTTCCACCGGAAACGCTTCTTACCGGACATCAACTCACGAAACGCCGTTGTACGCGGCTATGCCGAGCGAAACGCCATCAACGCACCGATTCAGGGAAGTGCCGCAGATATCATAAAGGTAGCAATGGCACGCATTTATCAGCGATTCCAAACAGAAGGAATACAAGCTAAAATGATATTGCAAGTACATGACGAATTGAACTTCAGCGTACCGGTCAACGAAAAAGAACGTGTAGAAGAGATCGTTATTGAGGAAATGGAACACGCTTACCGTATGCACGTCCCCTTGAAAGCAGATTGCGGCTGGGGCAAGAACTGGCTCGAAGCACACTAAAACAAGGTTTATCCTGCCATAACAAAACAGGATAAATCAGCTAAATAATGGAGAGAATGAGTTATAACATTATTTAACTCACCATCCAGAAAGCAAGGAAAAAGATCACTTCCCCAACGAAGTGCTTCATTCTATATCCGGCAGGTTGACTGCCGGATATTTTTTTGTCACCAATCTTGGCAAAAAGCAAGGTATCACCCTAACTATACTCTGACATTTTGATATTATTTCAGCCTCATATTTGCATAAATACCGAATAAATATATAACTTTGCAGCGTAATACAAGAGTATTACTAGACAAATGAAAGCATAATACTAAAATCAAACAGCCATGAAAACAAAAGTATCTTTAAAAATGTTTGTTCTATCCGTAGTTCTTCTCATGACCTCTTTTGTTGCTTCTGCACGCAGTTATGATAGTCAGTTGGTTTATAATCCAGTAGAAGAAAATGGAGTAATGGTAGGTCAGACCGTTTACAAAATGAACGGAAGTACACTTGCCAACTATATGAAGTACAACTATAAGTACGATGACAACAAGCGCATGATTGAAAGCGAGACCTTGAAATGGAACAGCACCAAAGAGGAATGGGAAAAAGATCTCCGCATCAATTATACATACGAAGGAAAAACGGTAACAACCAATTACTATAAATGGAACAATAAGAAACGCGCTTACGTGTTAGTTCCGGAAATGACAGTGACCATGGACAATACTAATTTGTAACAGCATTTTTTAACAACATACTCTCTCATTCTAATATTCTAACAAAGAGAAAACGCCGTTCCTGATGAAGAAACGGCGTTTTCGCATCTATCTTAAGGAGTCATTGTCACAACACAAAAAACCGGTCCTGCAACCCTTTCAAAAAACTTCGGGAAATCACCAGATCACTCTTATCATGAAAAGGCGGATAGAGCTGACAACACTTCCCATCAATCATCGCCAGATAATTAACATTGACAATAGCCGACTGGCTGATCTGGATAAAAGCTTGTGAATAACCAATGATATCTTCGGCTTTTGTATTTCGCTTCAGATTCAATCGGGTCTGATTGAACAGGACTACCTGCCACTGCCGCTTGTCTTTCAGATATTCGAAATAGCCGATTTCTTCCAGTCGCAAAAGCTTGAATCCCGTCACCGTGCTGATCATAAACATTCCCTGTTGCGGCATCAAAGCACTGACAGAAGAAGAAAAAGAGGAAGAAGGAGTTGCCGGTATTGAAGCTACAGCTTTCCGGTAGCGCTCTATAACGACTCTCAGATCTCCCGTCTCAAAAGGTTTCAGCAAGAAATCGAAGGCGGACTCACGCAGGGCCTGAAGCAAATATTTATCATACGAAGTATAAAAGACAACTTTCATATCCCACAGCACCTCATCGCGCATCTCACTCAACAAGTTAAGCCCCAGCACATCCGGAAGTTCCACATCCAGAAACAACAGATCCGGACGGAGTTCCATTATCATCTTTTTGCCTTTTGCGCCATTGTTTGCAGTTCCTTTTATTTCAAATTCCTGATAGGCGCCCAGCTCCCTGCGCAAAGCATCGATTGCCGTACGCTCATCATCTACAATAACGACTTTATATTTATCTTCTGCATTCATCATAAATCATAAGAAAAATGAAACGGTATATACACCGACACTTGCGTACCGGTCTGCCCATCGTTTCGGTTACCTATATTGAAACGTATCTTCTCATTTTTATTCTTTGTATTGAGTAGCTGTATCGTCTGATAGAGCACTTTCAGCCCCGTTCCCGTTCCTCTGGTCGAAGAAGCCACTTGCGGAAGATACCCCCGCCCGTTGTCACAAATCACGATACGGACTCCTTTTCCTTCACGGGAAATACGGATAGTCAATTCCTTCTCACCGTCTTTTCCGGCGAGCCCGTGCTTAATCGCATTCTCTACCGGAATCTGTACAATCATGGAAGGAATCATTATACTTTTTGCGTCCAGCCCCTCCTCCACTACGACCGACGCCGTGAAGTCTTCGCCGACACGCCCGCTTTCCAAGCCGATATATGACTGTACAAAATCCAGCTCGTCCTGCAAAGATACACTTAGTTTTTCTGTCAGCTCAAGACTCCGGCGGAGATATTTGACCAGTTCCATCAAATTATTCTTCACCTCTTCCGATCCATTGAACTGATTAATCTCACGCCCCAGCACATTGAATGTGAAATGGGGAGAAATCCGGCTCCGCAAATTCTCCATACGGACACGATTTATCTGCTGGAAGAAACGTTCACGAAGAAACTCCCGCTTTTTCCGCATATACCAGATGATCACCACCGTTCCGGCTGCCAGCAACAGGCAGACAAGCACCCAGATATACATGCTCAGTTTCAAGACACGCACTTCACCCGCCTGCCGTTGAATCTGCATTTCCTTGCGCAATACAATCGTGTCCTGACGGTAGCGCATATCCAGTTCGGCTACACGGGTGCGAATCCGCTCGCTACGGATGGAGTCATTCAGTTGATAGTCACGTTTCAGATACTCATACGCATTGCGGTAGTCACCTGCCTTTTCATAATAATGTTGCAGATACTGGTTGCGTATAGTAAGCATATTAGCATCCACGTGTCCGGTAGAAGCAGTCCGTGCTATCATTTCTCTGGCACGCGCGATATTTCCTTTTTTCAGGGAAAGCTCAATCATCAGGGTTTCAATATAGTGCATGGCGGAGTTGTTCTTTATCTCCGAAAAGTAGCGGTAGCCTTCATTCAGATTGTTTTCGGCAGAATCCAGCCGGTTCGTCAGCAGATAAAGATCGCCCAGATTGACTTTCGAAAGATTGCTTTCAAATACCATTTGCGGGTAATCCGCTATCAGCTCCGCTGCTTGCCGCATATAGACCAGGGCTTCCTGATAATCTTTCTTGTAATAGTAATGATTTCCCCGATTATTAAGATACACCCACTTTTCGCTGACTGTCATTTCATCAAAGAACTGTCCTGCCAGTTCGTAATAATGATTGGACAAATCAAAATCACGCAGGTCCATGTAAGTCTGTCCCAGTCCGCAATAGACCGGAAATTTGGAATGTTCCGACAGGTGCAGGGAGTCACAGATAAACAATGCTTTCCGGTAATAGGAAGCGGTATGTGCCAGTTCGCCACGATGCAGATGGGCATCCGCCAGATTCATACAGATATCTGAGAGAAGATGTCCCTTCTCTCCTTTCAGACGGTAAGCATAGGATTTCTCATAATAGGCAACCGCCGAATCGGGCTGATTGAGTTGCATCCAGACATTTCCCTCAATGTTATACACATCCGAAAGCACATCATTCCATCGCGGGCAGGCAGCTGCACGCTTATCATACTCTTTTACAGGGCGGTTATAATAGAGGATAGAGTCGAAATCGGACGAGATGAAGAAAGTCTTTCCATACAATCCCATCAAGCGGTAATAACTCATCGAGTCCTGTGCCTGACGCATTGCGTTACGCAATAAAGAACGTGAATAAGGTAAGTTGGAAAACAGAGAATCCTGTGCACGGACTTCTAAAGAATCGATAAGTGACTGTTCACACAAAGCGTGACTGCGGTGCCTATCCACGCAACTGCAGTTCCACAATATCAACAACCCTATCAACCCAAATAGCTTCATAGTAGATTTCGCTTTATTCATCCCCTTTGTCCGTGTTGAATTTTGAATGCCACAAAAATACATTAATTATATTGAATCTCAACGAAATTTATTATTTTTTTTAATACCTTTGTCCCCATATAAACATGAGTAACTGACCTAATGAGTCCATTGAACTTTACCCACATTCTGACACAGGCAGTCGATGAGCTATCGGAAAGCGAATCTTACAAAGGGCTGTTTCATCAACATAAAGATGGCGAACCATTGCCCTCTGCTAAAGTTTTGTATGAAATTATCGAGCTTTCACGTGCCATTCTCTTCCCCGGATACTACGGAAATTCCACCATCAACAGCCGGACAATCAATTATCACATCGGTGTAAATATCGAAAAGTTATTTGACTTGCTCACAGAGCAAATCCTGGCCGGACTATGTTTCAGTACGGCAGAAGGAGACTGCAACGTCTGCTCGGAGTCGAGAAGAGAAGAAGCCGCCCGACTGGCTGCGAACTTTATCAGCAAACTACCCGCCATGAGAAGAATACTGGCTACGGACGTAGAAGCCGCCTACAACGGTGACCCCGCCGCCAAAAGTTATGGTGAAGTAATTTTCTGCTATCCCGCCATTAAGGCAATCAGCAATTATCGTATTGCGCACGAACTGCTGGAACTGGGTGTTCCCCTGATTCCTCGCATGATCACGGAAATGGCTCATAGCGAGACGGGTATCGATATCCATCCGGGAGCGAAGATAGGCAGTCACTTTACCATAGACCACGGAACGGGTGTCGTGATCGGTGCCACAAGCATCATCGGGAACAATGTCAAATTATATCAGGGTGTCACCCTGGGAGCAAAAAGCTTCCCGCTGGATGCCGACGGAAAACCGATCAAGGGTATCCCCCGCCACCCGATACTGGAAGACAATGTCATAGTCTACTCCAACGCCACCATTCTTGGAAGAATCACTATCGGAAGCGACGCAACCGTAGGAGGAAATATCTGGGTAACGGAAAACATTCCTGCCGGAGCAAAGATTGTACAAACAAAAGCAAAGAAATAAAATCAATAAACTATATATGAGCGAACAATTCGAGATGATAGCCAAGACCTTCCAGGGACTGGAAGAGATACTTGCTGAAGAACTTACAACATTGGGAGCCAACGATATCCAGATAGGACGTCGCATGGTTTCATTTACAGGAGACAAGCGTATGATGTACAAGGCAAATTTCTGCCTCCGTACTGCTATCCGCATTCTAAAACCGATCAAGAATTTTACGGCAAAGGATGCTGATGAAGTTTACAACCAGATACAGGCCATTCCATGGGAAGAGTATCTTGATGTAAACAAGACGTTTGCGATAGACGCGGTTGTATTCAGCGAAGAATTCCGCCATTCAAAGTTCGTCTCATATAAGGTGAAGGACGCCATCGTGGACTATTTCCGTGAAAAGACAGGCAAACGCCCGTCAGTACGCATCAATAATCCGGATGTGCTGCTCAATATTCACATTGCACAAACTACTTGTACGTTGTCTCTGGACTCTTCCGGAGAGTCACTTCATCGTCGCGGATACCGCCAGGAACAGGTAGAAGCTCCGTTGAACGAAGTATTGGCTGCCGGTATGGTTCTGATGACAGGATGGCGCGGTGAATGTGACCTGATTGACCCGATGTGTGGTTCGGGAACGATTCCTATAGAAGCTGCGCTGATCGCAAGAAACATCGCTCCGGGAGTATTCCGCAAAGGATTCGCATTCGAGAAATGGGTGGACTTCGATTCGGAGATGTTTGATGAGATTTACAATGACGATAGTCAGGAGCGCGAGTTTACTCACAAGATATACGGATACGACAACAATCCGAAAGCAAATGAAATCGCAACCCATAATATAAAAGCAGCGGGTGTATCCAAAGATGTGACGCTGAAATTGCAACCGTTCCAACAATTCGAACAGCCGCAGGAGAAGTCAATCATTGTGATGAATCCTCCTTATGGCGAGCGTATCTCCACCAATGACCTGCTCGGACTGTACCAGATGATTGGCGAACGTCTGAAGCACGCATTTGTAGGAAACGAGGCTTGGGTACTCTCTTATAGAGAAGAATGCTTCGATCAGATCGGGCTGAAACCAAGCAAAAAAGTGCCGTTGTTCAATGGTGCATTGGAATGCGAGTTCCGCAAATACGAGATTTTCGACGGGAAATATAAGGAGTTCAAGAGTCAGGAGGGAGAAGGAGAAGAGAAGAAAGAGACTGAAGGAAACTATGATACTTCCAGACCCAGAGAAAGAAAGGAATTCAAACCGCGCGGGGAAGGAGAATTCAAACCCAGACGGGAAGGCGAATTCAAACCTCGTCGCGAAGGGGAATTCAAGCCACGCAGAGAAGGAGAGTACAAGCCACGTCGGGAAGGGGAATTCAAACCTCGTAAAGAAGGAGACTTCAAGCCGAGACGGGAAGAAGGAAGCTTTACCCGGGATGACAGGGACAGAAAGCCTAGAGGCGAGTTCCGTGGGGAAAGAGATTCGAGAGCTCCGAGAGAATTCAGAGGAAACCGTGAGCCTAGGATACCGAAGAAGGAAGAAGAGTAATTTCATAGATAGTTAATGGCATCTCACTAAAAAAATGCCATTAACTTAATTGATAGACAATATAAGGTCGCATCTTGCGATCTTATCATTTGATGAGTAAGAAAGCGAACTGAATATCTCGAAAAAGACGTATCATCCGACAGAGAAAGACAACTCTCCTGAACAGGGTAAAATAGAAGGATTTAAAACCAATAAAGATAAATAAAAGCAATGAGTAAAATTGGAAAAAGAGCCATTCTGATATTGCTGGCGCTACCAATCGGATTCAATGTTATGGCACAGGAAATCAAAAAGCTGACACTGGAAGACTTGATTCCGGGCGGCGAGACCTACCGTTATGCAGAAAACCTGTACGGCCTGCAATGGTGGGGAGACGTGTGTATCAAACCGAGTACCGACACCATCTACACTGTTCAACCCAGAACAGGGAAAGAGACAGTGCTGACTACCCTCGGACAAATCAACAAAGTACTGGCAGACAATAAAGCAGGGAAGCTGTCGACCCCGTACTCAATCCGCTACCCGTGGGCGGACAAACCGCAAATGTTACTGAAAGTATCCGGTAAGTACATCGTATACGATTTCGAGAACAACCGGATTGTCAGCACGCTGAAGCTGAAAGATAAAGCAGCCAACGAAGATTATTGCGTCGCCAACGGAAACGTAGCCTACACAGTCAACAACAACCTGTATGTGAACGAACAGGCAATCACCGACGAACCCGAAGGCATTGTCTGCGGGCAGTCTGTCCACCGCAATGAGTTCGGCATCAATAAAGGTACCTTCTGGAGCCCGAAAGGCAACCTGCTCGCTTTCTACCGCATGGACGAAAGTATGGTGACGCAATACCCGCTTGTAGACATCACCGCACGTGTAGGAGAAGTGAATAACGTCCGTTACCCGATGGCAGGAATGACCAGCCATCAAGTAAAAGTAGGCGTCTACAACCCTTCCACCGGCAAGACCATCTATCTGAATGCAGGTGATCCGACCGACCGTTACTTCACCAATATCAGCTGGTCACCGGACGAAAAGAGCATCTATCTTATCGAACTGAACCGCGACCAGAACCACGCCGTACTTTGCCAATATGACGCAACGACAGGCAAGTTACTGGGCAAGCTGCTGGAAGAAACGCACCCCAAGTATGTAGAGCCTCAGCACCCCATCGTATTCTTACCGTGGGACAGCAGTAAATTCATCTATCAAAGCCAGCGTGACGGATATAACCATCTATATTTATGCGACCTCACCTCCAGCCTCAAAGGCGAATGGAAAAGCGATGCCGCAGGCGGCAAGCATATCGAATACATCCCGACGAAGCAACTGACCGAGGGCAAATGGCTGGTAGGCGACATTCTGGGCTTCAACGCCAAGAGGAAAGAAGTCATCTTTCAAGAAGTGGACGGCACAGGCTCCAATAACTTTGCAGTAAATGTCAACACAGGAAAGCGCAGCCTCCCATTCAGCTTCCGTTCTACCACAGAAGGAGAACATAACGGAATGCTCAGCGCATCGGGAAGCTACCTCATCGACCGTTATTCGACTCCCACCCTTCCGCGCCGCATTGACATCGTGGACACCAAAAGCCTGAAAACAGTCAACCTGCTGACAGCCAAAGACCCATACGAAGGCTACGAGATGCCGACCATCGAAACCGGTACTATTAAAGCCGACGACGGAACGACCGACCTATACTACCGCCTCACCAAACCCGCAGATTTCGACCCGAACAAAAAGTATCCGGTCATCGTCTACGTATACGGCGGCCCGCACGCACAACTCGTCACCGGTGGCTGGCTGAACGGCTCCCGCGGATGGGATATCTATATGGCTAACAAAGGCTATATCATGTTCACCCTCGACAACCGCGGCAGTGCCAACCGTGGACTGGAGTTCGAAAACGCCACCTTCCGCCGCCTCGGCATCGAAGAAGGCAAAGACCAGGTGAAAGGCATTGAATTTCTGAAATCTCTCCCCTACATAGACGGAAACCGCATCGGTGTACACGGATGGAGCTTCGGAGGCCACATGACCACTGCCCTGCTGCTCCGCTACCCCGAAATATTCAAGGTAGGCGTAGCCGGCGGACCTGTCATCGACTGGGGATATTACGAAGTGATGTACGGCGAACGTTACATGGACACTCCGGAAAGCAATCCGGAAGGCTACAAAGAATGTAATCTGAAGAACCTTGCCGGACAACTGAAAGGTCATCTGCTCATTATCCATGACGACCACGATGACACTTGCGTACCGCAGCACACACTGTCGTTCATGAAAGCCTGTGTAGATGCCCGCACCTACCCCGACCTGTTTATCTATCCGTGCCACAAGCACAACGTATCAGGCCGCGACCGTGTACATCTGCACGAGAAAATCACCCGATACTTTGAGCAGAACCTATAGCAACCTATAGTTGACAGCTCACAGCATCACACCGAAAAACTCATAACTGAAAACTCATAACTTAATACTCATTATGAAGATATTATTACTAGGCTCGGGCGGCCGCGAACATGCACTGGCATGGAAAATTGCCCAAAGTCCGAAAGTTGAAAAGCTGTACATCGCTCCGGGAAACGCCGGAACAAACGCCGTAGGCGAGAATGTCAACATCAAAGCTACCGACTTTGAAGCGATCAGCGCTTTCGCTCTGAAAGAAAACATCGGAATGGTGGTAGTAGGTCCCGAAGACCCGTTGGTAGAAGGCATCTACGATTACTTCCAGAATCGTCCCGAACTGAAACATATCGCCGTTATCGGTCCGTCCGCCAATGGAGCGCAACTGGAAGGCAGCAAGGAGTTTGCCAAAGGCTTCATGATGCGTCATCAAATCCCGACAGCCCGGTATAAAAGTATCACAGCCGAAAATCTCGAAGAAGGTCTGGCTTTCCTCGAAACGCTGGAAGCCCCATACGTGCTGAAAGCTGACGGACTCTGTGCCGGAAAAGGCGTTCTGATCCTCCCCACACTGGACGAGGCAAAGAAAGAACTCAAGGAAATGCTTGGCGGTATGTTCGGCTCCGCATCGGCAACAGTCGTAATTGAAGAGTTCCTGAGCGGTATCGAATGTTCCGTATTCGTGCTTACCGACGGCGAACACTACAAAGTCCTCCCCGTAGCGAAAGACTACAAGCGTATCGGTGAAGGCGACAAAGGACTCAACACAGGTGGTATGGGCAGCGTGACTCCGGTTCCGTTTGCCGACGAAGAATACATGGAAAAAGTACGTACCCGCATCATCGAACCTACCATCAACGGACTGAAAGAAGAAAACATCGTCTACAAAGGCTTCATCTTCCTCGGACTGATCCGGGTGAAAGGCGAACCGATGGTGATTGAATATAACGTCCGCATGGGCGACCCGGAAACGGAAAGCGTGATGCTCCGCATTCAGAGCGACCTCGTGGAGTTGCTGGAAGGTACAGCCGCAGGCAACCTCGATGAAAAGACACTGGTCATGGACCCGCGCTCGGCAGGTTGTGTGATCCTTGTGAGCGGCGGTTATCCCGAAGCATACGAAAAAGGCTTCCCTATCAGCGGCCTGGAACAGGCTGCCGCTACCGAAAGCATCATTTTCCATGCCGGAACAGCCATGAAGGACGGACAAATCGTAACGAACGGAGGACGTGTGATCGCTGTCTGCTCTTATGGCGCAACGAAGGAAGAAGCGCTGGCACAGAGCTATAAAGTGGCAGATATGATCGACTTCGACAAGAAATATTTCCGTCGCGACATCGGATTCGACTTATAATGAGAAACAAGAGACTACAAGGTCTGGTCACAGCAGGGCGGTGGACACTCCCTGCTGCGATTTTCATCTGCACCCTTTGTTGGGTGCTGACCTCTGTCCTATTGCCCGAACTCACCATGACAGCGGGCGAAGAAGGCGGTTCCGTGCTTTGGCAGTCTGCCCGCACGTTGCTGCTCCCCACATGGGCGGAGCATCTTGTCAGTTTCTTGATTTACGCGGCTATCGGCTATTTCCTGATCGAGCTGAACAACCGGTTCAGTATCATCCGTATGCGGGCTTCCGTGCAGACAGCTATCTATTTTCTGCTGGTCACCGTCTGTCCGGAGATGCACCTGCTATATGCCGGAAACGTTGCCGCCATAACCTTTTTATTCTCCATCTATTTCCTGTTCAAGAGTTACCAGCAGGCGCAGGCGTCAGGATATCTGTTCTATTCGTTCCTGTTTATCGGTGCAGGGAGCATTCTCTTTCCCCAGCTCACCTTCTTCTCGGTGCTCTGGTTGTTTGAGGCGCACCGCTTTCAGTCACTTACGTTCCGCAGTTTCTGCGGCGCACTGATAGGATGGACAATGCCCTACTGGATGCTGTTCGGACACGCTTTTTTCTATGATCAGATGGAGCTGTTCTATCATCCTTTCAAAGAGCTGGCCACTTTTGGGGACATATTCAACCTACAGATACTCCAGCCGTGGGAACTGGCGACTCTCGGTTATCTGCTTGTATTGTTCATCGTCAGCGCCGCTCATTGCGTCGTTGCCGGATTCGAAGATAAGATACGCACGCGCGCCTATTTACAGTTTCTCATAGACGTGACACTCTTTCTCTTCGTACTGATTGTGCTACAGCCGTCACAATGCAGCAATCTCTTGCCGTTGCTCATGATAAGCAACAGCATACTGATCGGACACCTTTTTGTGCTGACCAACAACAAAACATCGAATATATTCTTCATTGTTGCCACGGTCTGCCTCATCCTTTTATTTGGTTTTAACGTATGGACGCTTTTATAGATTCAACGATACAACTCCTCATCGAATGGGGACTTCCGGGATTGTTTATCTCGGCCTTACTCGCAGGGAGTATTGTACCATTCAGTTCCGAACTGGTGTTGGTAGCACTGGTAAAACTCGGACTGCCACCCACTGCCTGTATACTGGCTGCCACCCTCGGCAATACGGCAGGCGGAATGACCTGCTACTATATGGGGCGTCTGGGCAAAATAAGCTGGATTGAGAAATACTTCAAAGTAAAGAAGGAGAAAGTAGACAAGATGGTGAAATTCCTGCAAGGGAAAGGAGCATTGATGGCATTCTTCGCTTTCCTGCCGGCCATCGGAGAGGTGATCTCCATCGCACTGGGATTTATGCGAAGTAATATATGGCTTACCACCGCCTCCATGTTTGTCGGCAAACTGATACGTTACATTCTGCTTCTGTATGTACTGGAAAGCGCATGGAACGTCGTTGCAGGATGAAATAATAGGTAATAAGTAACAGGTAATAGGTAATAAGTTTTTTGAGATGAAAAGAGTGATTGAAAAGACTGATGACGGGAGCGCCACCCTATTTGTTCCGGAATTGAATGAACATTATCATTCGACCAAAGGAGCACGTACGGAGTCCCAGCATATTTTCATCAATATGGGACTGAAAGCCTCCGCTGCCCCCTCTCCGCATATTCTGGAGATCGGTTTCGGAACGGGGCTGAATGCTTGGCTTACACTTGAAGAAGCAGAAAGAAGCGGACGTAACGTACATTATACAGGACTTGAACTCTACCCGTTGGAATGGCAGATGGTGGAGCAACTGGGATATATAGAACAACCAGCAGCTATCGACCTGTTCAGAGCGATTCATACATCACCGTGGGAAGAAGAAATATCCTTTACCCCACACTTCACTCTCTGCAAAGTACAAGCCGACGTCAATGAATGGATTACCCAGCGCAGCCATTCTCCATTATCCATTCTCCATTATCCATTATCATTCGACGTTATCTATTTCGACGCCTTCGCTCCGGAAAAGCAGCCGGAAATGTGGTCGCAGGAACTATTTAACCGTTTATATGTTTTATTAAATGAAGGAGGCATCCTCACCACTTATTGTGCCAAAGGAGTCATCCGACGTATGCTGCAGGCCGCAGGCTTTACCGTAGAGCGCCTTCCCGGTCCTCCGGGAGGAAAGCGGGAAATACTACGTGCCCGAAAACAGGAACTGAATCAACCCCCGATATTAATACAATAGTCATGAAACAACAACTAAAAGATTTGAAAACACTCCTTCTTCTCGGCTCCTGCCTCCTGTTGGCAGCCTGCACGGGTCGCACGTCCAAAGCAAGCGGCAGCGAAGAAGCGAAACCGGTGATTACCGTCACTATCGAACCGCAGCGCTACTTCACGGAAGCGATTGCCGGTGATAAATTCACGGTAGTCAGCATGGTCCCGAAAGGTTCCAGTCCGGAGACATACGACCCTATTCCTCAGCAACTAGTCTCTCTGGGAGACAGCAAAGCCTATCTCCGCATCGGCTACATCGGCTTCGAGCAGACCTGGATGGACCGACTGATGAATAACACCCCTCATATCCAAGTATTCGACACCTCGAAAGGTATAGACCTGATTCTGAACAACGGTGAGCACAACCACGCAGCAGGACACCATGACCACGACGGGCACAACCACGCCGTAGAACCGCATATCTGGAACTCTACCACCAACGCCCTCATCCTTGCCGGAAACACCTTCAAGGCTCTTTGTATGCTCGACAAGCCCAATGAAGCATATTACCTGGCACGTTACGATTCCCTCTGCCAACGTATCCAGCACACCGACAGCCTTATCCGCCGGCAACTTTCCGCTCCGGAATCGGCCAAAGCCTTTATGATTTACCATCCGGCTCTCTCCTACTTTGCCCGTGACTACGGCCTGCATCAGATTTCAATCGAAGAAGGCGGCAAGGAACCTTCGCCCGCCCATCTGAAAGAACTGATAGACCTGTGCAAATCGGAGAAAGTAGGCGTCATCTTCGTCCAGCCGGAGTTCGACAAGCGCAACGCGGAAACCATCGCACAGCAAACCGGCACAAAGGTAGTCCCCATCAACCCGTTAAGCTATGACTGGGAAACGGAAATGCTGAACGTAGCCAAAGCTCTCACCCCTATGGACTCCGAATAACAACGGGCCTCCATAGTGTTAATGACCGAATGATACATAAACGAAGTAATTCTCCAAATATGAAACCGATTATCGAAATAAAGAACCTTGCTGCCGGATACGACGGCCGTACCGTACTCCACGACGTCAACCTGAACGTTTACGAACGGGACTTTCTGGGCATCATCGGTCCGAACGGAGGCGGTAAGACAACACTCATCAAGTGCATCCTCGGTCTGCTGAAACCGACAGCCGGAGAAATCAACTTCCATGCCCCTACAGAAGTATCCTCCCACTCTCAACTTTCCACTTCCAACCCTCCACTTTCCCTCGGCTATCTGCCGCAGTATAGCACTATCGACCGGAAATTCCCGATTTCGGTAGAGGAAGTGATACTTTCCGGACTAAGTATCCAGAAATCCCTCACCTCCCGCTTCACTCCCGAGCAAAGAGAAAAAGGCAAGCATATCATCGCCCGCATGGGACTCGAAGGACTCGAACACCGTTCCATCGGGCAGCTTAGCGGCGGGCAACTGCAACGCGCACTGCTGGGACGTGCCATCATCTCCGACCCTTCGGTACTGATTCTTGACGAACCCAGCACGTATATCGACAAACGCTTCGAAGCCCGGCTCTACGAACTGCTGGCGGAGATTAACAAAGAATGCGCCATCATCCTTGTCAGTCACGACATCGGCACTGTACTGCAACAAGTGAAATCCATTGCCTGCGTCAACGAGACACTGGATTACCACCCTGACACGGGTGTCTCTACAGAATGGCTGGAAAGAAACTTCAACTGCCCTATCGAACTGCTGGGACACGGCACGTTGCCCCACCGCGTTCTCGGTGAACATCATCATCATCACTAAACATTCATTTGCCGGTGCTACATCAAAGAACGGCCGCACCGCATATCAGTCATTTACAACGGTCACATCAAGCAGCAACAACTGACTTCTCAACTGTTAATGATTGAGATGTCAGATGTTAATAGTTGACATGTCAGGTATTAACAGTTGAGAAGTCAGCTATTAATGTCTGACAACGCAAGTATTATTGACCAACAAATGATTCATTGCTTGGTATAAAAGACACAAAATTGGTATCTTCATACCTACCGTTGTTTATACTGTTTAGTGATTCCACTGTTTCCCTAAAAGGACATAAGATAAAGTAAATCACCTTTCTGTTACTTAATATTTCTTACTTTCTGCCTCATTATCCTTACAAATCACTATCTTTGCGCCCACGTAATCTGTTTTTTAACGAAAAATCTAGATAGTGCTAATGAAACAGTACAGAACTATAAACAACCTCGTGGGTTGGCTTACATTCATCATTGCGGCAACGGTCTACTGCCTGACAATAGAACCGACCGCAAGTTTTTGGGACTGTCCCGAGTTTATAACTACCGGTTATAAACTGGAAGTAGGACACCCGCCCGGCGCACCTTTCTTCATGCTGGTAGCGAACCTGTTCTCTCAATTTGCCTCCGATGTAACTACCGTAGCGAAGATGGTAAACTACATGAGCGCACTGATGAGCGGTGCCTGTATCCTGTTCCTTTTCTGGAGCATCACCCATCTGGTACGCAAACTGGTAATCACCGACGAGAACAACATCACGAAAGGACAACTTATCACTGTCATGGGTAGCGGACTGGTCGGCGCACTGGTCTACACCTTCAGCGACACCTTCTGGTTCTCCGCCGTAGAAGGCGAAGTATATGCTTTCTCCTCCCTCTTTACAGCCGTTGTATTCTGGCTGATTCTGAAATGGGAAGATGTGGCCAACCAGCCTCACAGCGACCGCTGGCTGATCCTGATCGCTTATCTGACCGGACTGAGTATCGGTGTTCACTTGCTGAACCTCCTCTGTCTGCCAGCAATCGTATTGGTCTACTACTACAAGAAAACTCCGAACGCCACTGCCAAAGGCTCATTGCTCGCCCTGCTCGGATCGGGCGTACTCGTAGCAGCCGTGCTTTATGGCATCGTGCCCGGTATCGTTAAAGTCGGCGGCTGGTTCGAACTGCTGTTTGTCAACGGACTCGGCATGTCGTTCAACTCCGGCGTTGTAGTCTATATCATTCTGCTTGCTGCCGCCCTTATCTGGGGTGTGTACGAAAGCTACACCGAAAAGAGCAGACTCCGCATGGCCATCTCATTCATTCTGACCATCGCCCTGCTGGGTATTCCATTCTACGGACACGGCGTAAGCAGCATCCTTATCGGTGTCGTAGTGATCGCAATTCTTGGCATCTACCTTGCTCCGCAAGTACAGGAAAAGATCAAAGAGAAATGGCGCATCTCCGCCCGTACCATGAATACAGCATTGCTGTGCACCATGATGATCGTGATCGGTTATTCCTCTTATGCACTGATCGTGATCCGTTCTACCGCCAACACACCGATGGACCAGAACTCTCCGGAAGATATCTTCACGCTGGGCGAATACCTCGGCCGTGAACAATACGGAACCCGTCCTCTCTTCTACGGTCCTGCTTTCTCCTCGAAAGTGGCACTCGACGTGAAAGACGGATACTGCGTCCCCCGCCAGTCACAGACGGGAAGCAAATACGTCCGCAAAGAAAAGACTTCACCGGACGAAAAAGACTCATACATCGAACTGCCGGGACGTATCGAATACGAATACGCGCAAAATATGCTTTTCCCCCGTATGTACAGCTCCGCGCACTCCTCACTCTACAAGCAGTGGGTAGACATCAAGGGGCATGACGTCCCATACGACCAATGCGGCGAAATGGTGATGGTGAACGTACCGAACCAATGGGAAAACATCAAGTTCTTCTTCTCCTACCAGCTCAACTTCATGTACTGGCGCTACTTTATGTGGAACTTTGCCGGACGGCAGAACGACATTCAGAGCAGCGGAGAAATAGAACACGGTAACTGGATCACCGGAATCCCGTTTATCGACAATCTGCTGGTGGGCAACCAGGAATTGCTTCCACAGGACCTCAAAAACAACAAAGGACACAACGTATTCTACTGCCTGCCGCTGCTGCTCGGCCTGATCGGACTCTTCTGGCAAGCATACCACAGCCAGCGGGGTATCCAGCAATTCTGGGTGGTGTTCTTCCTATTCTTTATGACAGGTATCGCCATCGTGCTCTACCTTAACCAGACACCTGCGCAGCCGCGTGAACGTGACTATGCGTATGCCGGTTCGTTCTACGCCTTCGCCATCTGGGTAGGTATGGGAGTCGCAGGTATCATCCGTATGTTACGCGATTACTGCAAGATGAAAGAAGTTCCGGCTGCCGCGCTCGCGTCAGTACTCTGTCTGCTTGTCCCCATCCAGATGGCCGGACAGACATGGGACGACCACGACCGCAGCGGACGCTTCGTTGCCCGTGACTTCGGTCAGAACTATCTGATGACCTTGCAGGAAGAAGGAAATCCGATCATCTTCACCAATGGTGACAACGATACTTTCCCGTTGTGGTACAATCAGGAGACAGAAGGTTTCCGTACCGATGCACGTACCTGTAACCTCAGCTACCTGCAAACCGACTGGTACATCGACCAGATGAAACGTCCCGCCTACGACTCTCCGTCACTCCCGATCACTTGGGACCGTGTGGAATACGTCGAAGGACAGAACGAATACATCCCCATCCGTCCGGAAGTAAGGAAAAATATCGACCAGATGTATGCACAGGCAGACAGCGCGCTCGAAAACGGAAATCCGGAAGCGATGAACGAACTGAAAGAACAGTTCGGAGAAAACCCGTATGAACTGAAGAATATCCTCAAATACTGGGTTCGTTCGGATAAGGAAGGGCTGCGCGTCATCCCTACCGACAGCATCGTAATGAAGATCGACAAAGAAGCTGTCCGCCGTTCCGGCATGAAGATACCGGAAGCACTGGGCGACTCCATCCCCGAATACATGACCATCTTGCTGAGAGACGCCAACGGCAACCCCAAACGCGCCCTCTACAAGAGCGAACTGATGATGCTCGAAATGCTTGCCAACGCCAACTGGGAACGTCCCATCTACATGGCTATCACCGTAGGCAGTGAAAACCACCTCGGCATGGACAACCACTTCATGCAGGAAGGTCTGGCATACCGCTTCACTCCGTTCGATACGGACAAGCTGAACAGCAAGATCGACAGCGAAAAGATGTACGACAACCTGATGAACAAGTTCAAGTTCGGCGGCATCGAGAAACCGGGCATCTACATCGACGAAAACGTAATGCGTATGTGCTACACACACCGGCGCATCTTCACACAGCTCGTAGGACAACTCATCAAGGAAGGCAAAAAAGACAAGGCACTCGCCGCACTCGACTACGCCGAGAAGATGATCCCGTCATACAACGTACCGTATGACTGGGCAAACGGCGCCTTCCAAATGGCGGAAGCTTACTACCAGCTGGGACAAAACGAAAAAGCGAACAAGATCATCGACGAACTTGCCAACAAGTCTCTCGAATACATGATCTGGTACCTCAGCCTGACTGATTACCAACTTTCCATCGCCAGCGAAAACTTCATGTACAACGCAGGACTGCTTGACGCAGAAGTACGCCTAATGGAGAAATACAAATCAGAAGAATTGGCTAAACATTACTCGGAACAACTCGACCAGCTATACAATGAGTACGTTGCGAGAATGAAAGGGAAATAAAAACTAAGTAATAAGTATTAAGTAATAAGTAATAAGCTGCGCCATAAGCCGCACGGTTATTACTTATTACTTATTACCTGTTACTTATTAATAAAGACTCTTATGTTTATAGAACACCCCCCTTGGTTCTTCCGAGCGCTGTATCCACAAGCCATCTTCCGGATGGACCCAAACGAACGGGCTGTCTACCTGACTTTTGACGACGGCCCTATCCCGGAAGTAACCCCTTGGGTACTGGAGCTACTGAAGAAACACGATATTAAAGCTACCTTCTTCATGGTAGGCGACAATATCCGCAAACACCCGGACGAATACCGGATGGTGGTAGAACACGGACACCGCATCGGCAACCATACTTTCAACCACATCCGCGGCTTTGAATATTCCAATCCGGATTATCTGGCCAACACCAGACGGGTAGACGAAATTATCCACTCGGACCTATTCCGCCCTCCACATGGGCACATGGGATTCCGGCAATATTACACTCTTCGCCACCATTACCGTATCATTATGTGGGACCTCGTAACCCGTGACTACAGTAAGCGAATGCGCCCGGAACAGGTACTGAATAACGTAAAACGCTACGTACGCAACGGTTCCATCATCACCTTCCACGACTCTCTGAAATCGTGGAACAACGGGAATCTGCAATATGCTCTCCCCCGTGCCATCGAGTTTCTGAAAGCGGAAGGCTATGTGTTCAAGGTATTCTAGCTGCCGGCAAAGAAACATTTTACCTGCCGACAGCAAGTTTTCTAATTACCGATAAGGTTTTCATCCATATCCATTATGAAAAAGCTCCTCTCCTCAGACCGAATTAAAGCCGAAGCACTACGCCTCGGCTTTTCCGCCTGCGGACTGGCGCCTGCCGAAGCTGTGGATGAAACTGTGGCTACCGCCTTCCGTCAATGGCTGGCGGACGGTTGCCAGGCAGAGATGGCGTATATGCAGAATTATGAGGATAAACGGCTCGATCCGCGCTTGTTGGTGGAAGGGGCACGTACGGTGATCAGCGTTGCGCTAAACTATTATCCGGCAAAAAAACTTCCCGAAGGTGAGTATCAGATTGCATGGTATGCCTACGGGAAAGATTATCACGATGTGATGAAGGGGAAATTGAAGGAACTTTTTGAGTTTATAGAAAAAGAAGTTTCATTCTCCGAAGAAACAGACAGTACTATCGCCTCGACAAACAATATCGGCACATATACTGAAAACTACGCCTCAGCACCCCAAGCCCCAGTATCCCAAACCTCCGCTTCTCCGCTTCAAGGCCGCATATTCTGTGATACCGCTCCCATACTCGAACGTTATTGGGCATGGCGTACCGGCTTGGGATGGATAGGAAAGAATACACATCTCATCATTCCTCACGCCGGCTCCTGCTTCTTCTTAGGGGAAATTATTCTTGATAGGGAAGCTGACAATTATGACTCTCCACAACGAAATCAATGCGGTTCGTGTACACGTTGCCTGGATGCCTGCCCGACAAAAGCGCTGGAAGCCCCTTTCAGGCTCAATTCCGAGAGATGTCTTTCTTATCTTACCATTGAGTATCGTGGGGAACTTTCGCTCAATACAGGAAAAAAAATGGGTAATAAAATATATGGCTGTGACGAATGTCTGAAAGCTTGCCCTTGGAATCGCTTTGCCACTCCTTGCCGGACAGCCGAATTTCAACCGTCTCCTTCTTTGCTAAGTATGAAGAAGGATGATTGGCATTCGCTGAGTGAAGAGCAATATAAAACCATTTTCAAAGGTAGCGCAGTGAAAAGGGCTAAGTATAGTGGATTGATGCGTAATATAAAGATTATTAAATAAATATTTAAATATTAAGAGCTACTACCTTACGATAATAGCTCTTAGGATCAATTAATGCAAGTTCTTCTCATAACAAACAGTTAAACCACTATATAAAAATAGTATTTCATGCAAAATATTATTCAGCATATTGCATCAAAATAGCAGGAAAATCAATAGAAAGTCCTGCATAATTTGCAGTAGACGGAACTCTTCCCTTAAATAATCCCATTGACATATATGCATCTGTAATATAAGCTAACGCAACCTGCCCATCATTCATTAATACAGGAGAAAGAATAATTTTTCCCTGTAAATACAAACCATCATCAGTTTTAGTTATTATTGAGCCGTACATCACTCCTCCTTGCCCATCAGACAAAGCATAATTTTGCTGCTGTGGAGTGGTTATAACTAAAGCTCCATCTTGATAGGTGACCGCTAAAACAATCGTTGCTCCCAACAGTCTTGTCATTGGTAGCTGGAATATATAGCCATTACCACCCGGATTTTTAACAATTTGAGTATTTTCCTCTAATGAAAGAACTTGATTAATACCAAATGCTGTAGCAACGACTTTCACAACACCTGTCCATTGTCCCAATAAGTCATCAATATCGTACTGCAATAAAGCATATTCAATTTCACGAATGCCAGTAGTCACTTTTACAATGGCCGAACGAATTTTACCAGTGAGATTCTCTTTTGCAATAAACTTAAATCCATCACTCGTCATTTCATAGGATAACCATTGAGAAGCATCTGCTGGAATAGATACCTGAATAGGCAAATTACTCGACATTTCAACAGGGACCTCCTCTGCAGCATCTGTCAATGTGAAATAGGTAGCATCTCTATTATATTTCCAAATAGCTCCTTCCTGCAGTATGGTTGCTTGCTGCGTACTCACACCATCAGTTAAAACGATTTGTGCGCTACGCCCCGGATAACCTGTATTAGCATCTACAGAAATGGAAACTTTATGATCTGCAACTTCGATTACCTGACACCAATCGGCATTCACCGTAGCCGTGACAGTTCCAGTTGCTGCAAATTCGACAGTTCCAGTGCCACCACTAGCTTTCATATCCAAATCTGATTTTATAATTGTCAATTTTACAGTGGCAGCATCGTCATCTGAAGAACATCCTGCAACAAAAAATAAGCAGAATATTATTAAGTATAAATTCAGTATATTTTTCATAATCTAGTTTTTTATTTATTCCTCAACTTTCATAAAGACCATCTCTCCATACATACGTTCCACCCCTTGAACATATGAACTTTGACTATAATCAGGTGCCGAATAGCGGTCGAAGGCCATATAATCAGCTTTTGCACCACCTACTGCTTCGAATACCCCATCATCCTCAAATGTAAATCCAAACGGAGACTGTTGTACATTTGCCACAAAACCAAACATCAGACCTGCCTGATAACTAATATATGTAGGATAAAATCCCATGGCATAACAATATGTAGTACATCCCAAATAATATCCTGATATATAACCTACCTTTTGAGTCTTAAAGGACATAATTCCTTCACCTCTATCATAATCGAGCACTATATCACCAATTAGTCCCCTGAGAATATAACTCTTATTTTCTACATCCTCCATAATAGATATTGGTAATTCTTCGTCTGTCAAATTATTATCTTTATACATCTTGCAGGTAAGAGTATAATTACCTAGATAATCATTATATTTAATATATCCCTCCGGATAAATTCCTTTCATTTTAACGTTAGTTGCCCCCTCGTCAGTACAAGTAAAAAGCTCGGAGGAAGGGTCCCACACAAAATTTTGCACAGTTACTCCTGCCAGTGAAACTGGTTCCCGGAAACGAAAGCCATCGGTTGTAAAAAGGAAAGGAGATTGCTCTTGTACAATGTTACCACCATCATTATAGGCTATAACAAAAGTATAATTACTTCGCTGCGTCATACCAACTAAATTTCCATCAACCAACAACTGATATTGTATAAAGAAAGCATTCTCTTCTACATCATTCACAGAGTTTATATATGCCTCCCAGTTCAAATCATCCGGAAGCGCATACATTACTATCGTATTTCCATACTTTTTGCCCTGCATTACAATTTTCTCGGCTGAAGCTTCCTTTATAATAAACTCGTAATCTCCTTGCAGGTTGGCATTGGGGTTGGAACCTCCGCCTTGTGGCTTGGCATATGCATGAATAAAAGCATTATAAGTGTCGAATGTAAGCATAGTAGCTTCCTCCGATACAACCTTATAAAGAGAGGAAATAGTCTCATCGCCTTCGTATCCTTGAGATGCCATTGTAACTCGCTGACCATCAAACTTGCACAGAAGAGTTATGCCTCCCAAAGCATAGTCCTGACCTATGTAATATTCCATTCTCCAACCATTAGATGCCGATTCTAATAGCTCACTATATTGCTTCACTTCCTCTGTTGCACGGTTCGCTGAAGAATCATCAAAATAATCCTCTTCCTGGAAAAGACAGGATTGCAAACCAAAGCATACAAGAGCCATCAACAAATAAATCATTATATTCTTTTTCATAATCTTCCTGTTTTATTCAATAGTACTTAAATCCAGCTCCGGAATTTCTTGCTGACGCCTTAACACAATCTCACGCAAATCATCTAAATTAATACCCCAAGTTTCAAGCATATAATTGTATACAATAGTAAACTTCTGATTAATAATAGCCGCTCCGGCAGTTCCGGCAACCTTCAGCATATTATCCCAGTAAGCCTGATCGTGAGTAACATACATGGCGATATTCTCTACAAAATCTTCTCTTGCCTCACTCATCGCATATGCCGTCACAAATCCTTCCGGCCATGCATCCGCATCCTCTCGCAAATATGAATTTCCATTTTCAGCAACATAGAAATACCAGTCGGAACCAACATATTTTCCTTCGGTAATGCGATCAAACGATGGGTCATAATTACGCTTCTGATGCAGGATATGTGCAAATTCATGGTGCATCGTCTTAAAGTAATACTCATTCAAAACTTCGATATCGACATTCTCAAAGTCCAGACTGTTCACTTCGTACAATGTTATCTTCTTTCCTCCCTCGGCAGTACCCAACACCTTCGTACCACTGCTATCATAAGCCGGAGAACCTATCAAGTGAAAAGTTTTTGGCACATAAGACCGAAGAAAAGCCGGTCCGGCAAGTTCAGTATATGCCTCCATCCATACATGCTTGATAATCTTGGCCAAAGCAACCGATTTATCGTAATCCGCCGGTACCAGATTATATTTGTGATCACTTTCAATATCTTGCATACGATACTTGAAATCAACGTTATACGGATATGTATAATTAGCAAGCAACCATTCATCAAAACCATTATGTTCCATTGGCTCTGTTGAAAAAATACTATGCTTGGTGTCAATATCATCGCCATTATTACAGGCTCCCCAAAGAATGGGCAAAACAGCCGTTAGTATATAAATATAATATTTCTTCATATTATTTCCTCCTTTTAATTTTCAGTACGTGGATTGGGTTGCATTCCTGCCAGAACTACACTCTTAGGAATTTGCATAGCACGTCTTGCGTCATTTACCGGCATTTCATCTGTTACGACTATATTGTTATTAGCAATAGAACGGCGATAGATAACAATTCCATAACGTTTAATATCCGGCCAGCGCAGACCTTCGTGCAAAGTAGCAATACGTCTCATATGCAGAATGCAGTGAATAAAGTTCTCCTGTATACCTGATTCAATAGTAAAATCAGGCTGAAGCTTTTTCTTGGGAGTCGGATTTTGTGTCGGATTGTAATAATCCATCTTATCATAATACTCATTTATCATCCCCGGAGTTAAAGTTTGCTTATTAGAAGTATATGCTTTCTCCCATGTAGTAAGATCTGCAGCAGCCATTGGATAGTTCTTTTTCAGCGTATAAGCCTCAGCCCTGCAAAGCAAAGTCTCGTCTGTAGAGAAAATCACAGGCATATAATACAGGTAGTCACCAGCATAATAACCGCCCTTTCTCAACATACTGCATTCATAGCCCGATGTTGTAAAAGGCTGCATATACATGCGGTCAGGGATACCCCATAATCCGGAAGAACGTGATGTTTCGTAAGAAGCAATTAACTTATTATGTAGATAACGTTTTCCTGTCATGTAATTACTCAGAATAATACCCCAGTTAGATACGGTACTACCTATCAACAAGTTAGCCTTACTTGTAGAAGCAATATATGCGTCGGGCTGTACATTATCATTAGCAGAGAGTTTTCCCAACGCTTCCCAATCCCGTAATTCGGCAGCAGGATCACTTCCCAACACACGATCTGCATATTTTATCACCTCATCACAATTAGAAAAGTCAGGCTTCATATAATAAAGATAGAAACGTGCAGCAAAAGCATATGCAGCTTTCCTTGTGAAATGATATTTCGGCACAGAATAACTATCATCGGAAATAAGAGCCATACCATCTAATAAGTCCTTCTCAATCTTCTCATAAGTCTCCTGCAAAGTACCCCGCCCGTATTGTGGTTGCACAGTTGTTTCAACTTTAGTCATATAAGGAATACCTAATTCCTGTGATGCATGAGTATTATAAGCATTACAAAAAATATTTGCTAATACAAAATGATTGTACGCCCGACAAACAAGAGCCTCTCCTCGCTGCGGCATCAACGATTCCGGATTTCCCCGTTTCTCAATCTCTTCCAAAGCCATGTTAGCAGAAGCAATAGCTATATAATGGGTTTCCCAAAGATTTGTAGGCGTATCCTGATATTCTTCCTGGGTATCTTTCCAGTTATAGCATTCTTCCTCAGATAACTTATAATAAGAATATCTGGCACTGTTATCGTCGGTATTATCACTATAAAGTTCAAACAGTTCATTCGCAGATCCTTCCGGATAAGCAGAAACAAGCATTTTAGCTATTTTTTGCTCAGAATTCAGCTCCGTCCGGTTATCTGGTAATTCGTCAAGAAAATCATTACAAGAGCTACCGACAATAGCAAGCGTTGCGATGAACAATGGAATATATAATTGATTTCGTCTCATCTTTAATCTTTTTTTTATTATTAAAATCATTCTCTTACAATCCTAAACGCAGAGTTAATGTAAACTGACGTGGCACCGGTGAAGCTACACCACCAGTATTAAAGAATTCAGGATCTTGACCATTCAATTTCTTATCTGCATAAATAAGGAATAAATTAGTTGCCTGTAACTTCAAAGAAAGATTGGAAATCTTCGCAGCAGAAATCCAGCTCTTAGGAAACTCATAAGAAAGTGAGATTTCTTTCATACGGATAAAATCACCTTTTGCAATTCGCTCTGTAGAATAATTGTAAGCATTGTAAGCTTTATACAATGTTCGGTTTGCTTCATATTGCGGATTACTCAAGATTGCAGGAATATTAGTCTTTGCCTCATCCCCAGAAAGTGTCCAACGATTCTTGAATTCACGAGGCATAGCACTCAAATCGGAATATTTATAATTAAAATATGGATTCAAACGAACAACATTACCAAATGAATAAGTCATGAATACATTGAGTTTAAACCCTTTATATGCAAAAACGTTACCGAAACTACCAGTTATTGTAGGATCTGTCGGACCTTCATATTTCAAATAATCTAACTTCTCACGTTCCTGGAAATTAATATCAGTCGATGTTATATTTCCATTGATATCGAACATAGGAATACCTTTTTCATCCAAACCTGCAAAAGGAATGGAGAAAAGCCCGCGCACAGGATATCCTTCACGTGCAAATCCATTTCCCGAAACAAGTTCCATCATACGAGTACGTCCTCGCAAATCAGTAACTTCATTCTTAGCATGAGAAAAAATAAAATCAGAATTCCATGAGAAGTCTTTTGTTTTAATATTGCTGGTTGAAAGGGTAAATTCAATACCATGTGACTTCATTGTAGCTACATTGGCATATTTATAAATAGTACCTCCCACTCCTTGTGTTGGAATCAACCCAATCAGGTCATAGTTATTGCGCGTGTACCAGTCAGCTGAAAGATTAATGCGATTATTAATAAAACCTACATCCACTCCTATATTCAATTCATGCTTCTTTTCATACGTTAATTCACTATTTTCCAAATCCACTATATGAAGACCCGTTTCTTGAATATCAGTGAAAGGACGATAAGGTGAATAACTCTTAATAATAGCTTGTGAATTTGTTACATCAGCCGGACCACGATCAGCTGTCAATGAGTAAGATGCCTTAAATGTCAAATTTGAAAGCGTTGGTTGAAGTGATTGGAAGAATTTCTCTTCATGAACATTCCACGCTGCAGAAAGATTCCACGTTGGCAGCCAACGAGCAGAACGGCTACGCCCCATTCTATTAGTTCCTTCATAGCGGAAAGTACCATTCAGCGTATAACGCCCGTCATACGAATAAGTAGCATTTGCAAATGTAGCTACACTACGATATCTAGTATGCCCCATAGAATAATACTTTTCTCCAGTCTCAATACCTTTCTTAAAGTACTGATAAACATATGATGGAATCTCACCCATAGAATATTGCATACCCCATCCTTGGAATGAAGAGTTAGAGCGTTGAAGATCATTTACTTCCATTCCTGCAAAAAGATTAGTTATATGCTTTTCTGCAAATAGATGATTCCAGGATACAGTACCACGGAAATCCAGTCCCAACATCTTACGATCTTGACGCTGATAAATACCTCCTTCAGGAAGAATCGAAATAGGTAATGCATATGGGTTATCTGGATTCTTATACAACCAGTCGTTTTCATCACGAATAGTAGCATCGTCCAACCCCGTACGATAAGCAATTGCTTGATTAGAATCATCCATTATATTATGTTCTTGTGATGATGATTGATAACGCACAGCACCCAGCGCACTGACTTCCAGACCCTGCAACACCTTCCATTTCAACTCCCCCTGGAACTTTACATCAACAACATTCAACTCAATAAAATTATTGTCCAATTCACGGAGAATATTAAATGGAGCATAATTAGCCACATAATCTGTATTAGGATCTAATGTACGTGAAGTATTCAGTGCGTATGAATAGGGGTTGATATCAAAATCACGTGTAACCTGACCTGCCGCAACGTCCAATGATGAGTTCATGGTACCTGGTGCATTCTGTTTACGGTAAGAAGCACTTGATATCAAGTTTATGCTTAGGTTCTTTAAGATATTATAAGTCGTATTCAAATTGGCTGTATAACGTTTCACTTCACTCTGCTTATACCATCCCGGATCAAGCATGGCACTCAATGACGCATAAAAAGATGATTTATCAGAACCTGAAGTAATACTTACAGAGTGATTCTGTGAAATATTATTTGAGAATAATACATCAAACCAGTCGGTATTACGCATTTCGGCTTCGGTCAAATAAGCATTACGTGCTTCTAAAGTATTCATCAGCCCAAATTGACCATTCGTTTCATTAAACTGGTCGATCAGTTTATACATACGTCCGTACACACCTGAATTCTTTGCACGAAATAAATCAGCACTATTCAACCAACCTTTTTGCTCCAATTCTTTATATATTCCCATTTGCTCCTGAGAATTCATAATATTGAACTCTTTGTATGAGGGCACCATACGCGTAGTAAACTCACCCGTATAATTAATTTTGCTGACTCCGGCTTTACCTTTCTTTGTAGTAACAACGATTACACCTGCCATTGCACGTGCACCATAGATTGAGGTTGCTGAACCGTCTTTCAAAATCTGAAAGCTCTCAATATCATCGGAATTTAAACCAGCAATAGCCGAACTAATCAGAGTTTCAGCATCACCTGAAGATAAATCATCAGGTCCCACATCAATAGCATCTTCCATAATAACTCCATCCACCACCCATAATGGTTTGGAGCTACCATAAATGGAAGTAGCACCACGTACACGAATTTTAGGAGCAGTACCAAACGTACCGGATACGTTCTGGACTGACACACCCGCAGCACGGCCTTCAAGTCCACGGCTAATATCAGGGAGACCATCCAATTTTACATTATCAGCTGTTAATTGTTGAGTTGCACCAGTAAAAAGGCGTTTGTCCATTTTTTGCATGCCGGTTACCACTACTTCCTCCAGAACTTCTGCATCTGGTTTCATCAGAATTCTTATCGTTCCTGCTTTTATGGGGACCTCCTGAGTTTTCAATCCGATATAGCTAATCTTCAAAGTTCTAGCAGAACTT
>ULRU01050291.1_pt1 | contig 31375 bp, 25 predicted proteins | sample 1955831 | NCBI WGS metagenome assembly ULRU01 (sample SAMEA4835693, study PRJEB28245) | human gut metagenome | biome: gut microbiome; material: fecal sample | place: Denmark | collected 2008 | reverse complement strand
AAAAATGAAAAATGAAAAATGAAAAATGAAAAATGAAAAATTAATAACGGTAGACACCCTCTCGTTTTTAATTTTTACTTTATTAATTATTAACTGTAACTAATCCCTTCTGAAAATATCCCGTGTGTACACCTTGTCCTTCACGTCGTCCAGACACGTGTCGTAACGGTTGGCAATGATGGCATCCGCCTGCTGCTTGAATGCCTCCAGGTCGTTCACCACTCTTGAGCCGAAGAACGTCGTACCGTCTTCCAGTGTCGGTTCGTAAATAATTACCGTAGCCCCTTTCGCCTTGATACGCTTCATTACCCCCTGAATCGAGCTCTGACGGAAATTGTCGCTGTTCGATTTCATGGTCAGGCGGTACACCCCGATTACACACTGCTTTTCAGCTTCCGGACTGAAGTCCCCCCGGTTGTAATAATCATAATATCCCGCCTTCTTCAGCACCTGGTCGGCGATGAAGTCCTTGCGCGTACGGTTGCTCTCCACAATCGCATGAATCAGGTTCTCCGGTACGTCCGCATAGTTGGCCAGCAACTGCTTCGTATCCTTCGGCAGACAGTATCCTCCGTATCCGAATGACGGATTGTTATAGTGCGTACCGATGCGCGGGTCCAGGCAGATACCCTGAATAATCGCCTGCGTATCCAGTCCCTTCACTTCCGCATACGTATCCAGCTCATTGAAGTAGCTCACGCGCAGAGCCAGGTAAGTGTTGGCAAACAGCTTCACCGCTTCCGCCTCCTTCAGTCCCATGAACAGCGTGTCCACGTCCGGTTTCAGTGCCCCTTCCTGCAGCAGTGCCGCAAACTCCTGCGCCTTTTCCTTCAGGTCTGTCCCTGCAATGGCCTTGATAGCCTCATTCTCCTCGTCCCGTCCGTTAATCAGCTTCGGATAGCCCACAATGATGCGGCTAGGGTAGAGGTTGTCGTACAATGCCTTGCTTTCGCGCAGAAACTCCGGCGAGAACAGCAGGTTGAACTTCTTCCCCGCCAGGGCAGGAACGGTGCGGAACTTCCCCGCATACTTCACGTACAGGCTGCGGCAGTACCCCACCGGGATGGTACTCTTGATTACCATCACCGCATCTGGATTCACTTCCAGCACCAGGTCGATAACTTCCTCCACGTGCGAAGTATCAAAGTAATTCTTCACCGGATCATAGTTCGTAGGAGCCGCGATGACCACAAAGTCCGCGTTTTTATAAGCCGAAGCCCCGTCCAGCGTAGCCGTCAGGTCGAGTTCCTTCTCCGCCAGATACTTCTCGATGTATTCATCCTGAATCGGGCTGATGCGGTTATTGATTTTCTCCACCTTCTCCGGAATCACATCCACGGCCGTTACCCGGTGATGCTGTGCCAGCAGAGTCGCTATTGATAAACCCACGTACCCTGTTCCGGCTACGGCGATATTTAATTGTTTCATGATGTCAGTTCTATTTAATAATGTTATATATTCAATATTCAGTTTCTTGTGGCAGCAGCCAGTTCCGTCAGCTCCTGCTGATTTCCAGTCCCTTGTTCGACAAGTGCATCTCCACGAAGCGTGCCCGGTCGTTCGCCCGGTGTTCCGTCAGAATCCGGCGGATGTGCACGGCCGCATCCGGATCTTTGGCCACCATGTACAAGTAACCACCCCCACCGGCACCCGGCAACTTGTATCCCAGGCAGAGGTCGTCAATCCGTTCCGTCAGCGCCTGCACGGCCGGCGGGTTCGTGCCCTCATCCAGTCGCTGGTTCTGCATCCACGTCTTCCGTATGAGTCGTCCCGTTTCCTCAAAGTCATTCCGCAGGATGGCGTCGTACATGTCCATGGCATGGCCCTTCATCTGCTCCAGCAAGTGCAGGTGACGGTTCGAATTCAGGAACATCCCCTTCACAATCTCTGCCAGGATGCCCTTGGCCGTGCGCGTAATGCCCGTGTAATATAGCAGGTGACACTTGCGGTACTCGTCGCTCGTGAACAGGTAGTCCGGCAGCCAGCGCACCTTCGGTTCCTGATGCCATCCCGGCTGCGTCTGCAACAGCTTCACTCCGTGCAGCACACCTCCGTACTGATCCTGCCAGCCTCCCCCTGTGGTGAGCAACTGTTCCAGCACCAGCGTACGGCTTCCGATTCCCTGCTTGTCCCAGTTCAGGCCGCAGAAATCATTCAGCGCCCCTAACACCGTAGCCGCTAAGATGGAGCTGGTACCCAGTCCCGAACCCGCCGGAATGGCCGACAGCAAGGTCACCTCGATACCCGTGCCGAAAGCCTTCAGCTGTGCCTCCAGCGAAGCAAACCGTTCTGTGGAGAAATCCGGATGGAATCCCGCCAGCACCAGTGCCGCTTTCGGAATGGAGAACGGCGAGCCTACCTTGCGGTAATCCTGCAACTCCTCGTACGTGGAAACCACCTCCATGGCTCCCAGGTCAATCGAGCGCAGCGTAATGCGGTACTCCTTCGACGGTTTCACATACACCTGCAGCGGCGGCTGTCCGTTCAGTTCAATGGCCAGGTTCACCACATTTCCGCCCTCCATCAGGCTGTAGGGTGGGGTATCCGTCCATCCCCCCGCAATGTCAATGCGCACCGGGCTGCGTCCCCACACAATCTGGTCGGCATACACCGACAGCTTCGGCTGCTGGCGGTAATCCATCGTGCCGGTCAGTCCTTCTCGCATCAGGCCGAACGCCCTTGCCTCCAGTTCCTTCGCCTCCGGTTTGCCCTCCAGTTCGCACACCTTCGCGCGGAACATTGCGTCGCTGATACGCTTCAGCAGGGGAGATCCCTCCGGCAGTTCCTCCGGCAAGGCGATACCCCCTTTGGCATACGCCCCGGCCGCCTCCTGCAAGTCTATCTGATAGAACACGCTCCGTTCCTGGTTCCTGGCCAGCAGGCTCCAGTTCTCCTTGCGGAACACCTCCCGCTGGGCGAACAGCCGTCGCAGGTTGGCATACGCCGAAATCTCGTCGGCCGACACCTTGCGTGCCTTCATCCAGATAGCCCGTCCGGCTTCACCCTGTCCGCCGTCCGTCATCCATTGCAGCACCGTGCCCAAGTCCTCTATCGAGTCCGTCACCGGGAAAATCGCTGCCCCCTGCAAGTCCTCACAGCCCTGGATTCCGTCCGCTGTCAGCCCTCTTTCCGCCAGCCATTCCGTTACCGGACGGCCCAGGTATGTAGTCGAAGTCTCCTTCAGGCTTCCCTTGAATTTATCGTTAAAACCGTACGGACGCGCGGCAAATTCCCGTTCGCCCATCGGCACCACGTCGATGCACATCCCTTCGGGCACGTTCAGCGCCCAGTCGTTGCGCGGCACCCCCGTGATGATGTTCCGGCTGTGCAGCGTCCAGTTCCTGCCCACGTGGCTGTTTTCCACCCACACCTCCGCGTTGTCGGCCGTCAGCGGGAACTCCATCTCCGCATTCTGCACGAACACCGCCGGATGCGGCTTCACCTTGTGGTGCATAATCGCCCGCTGGTCCGTCACACAGTTCTGCACGGCCAGTGTCGACGAAATCATCTCCCGGCTCGTACCGTAATGGTGGAACTCACCGCCCGGCAGGGGCAGGATGGCCACCTTCAGGCCGTTCAGTTCCTCGTCCACGATGCGCGGATGCGCCCCCAGTGCCAGTCCGAACTCCGAATACATGTCGTAGAACTTCACGCCCCCGTCCTTGTCGGTCGAGTGTTTCACCATCAACTCGATGGCGCGGTCGCTCAGCAGCCAGATACCGATGTCCATCAGGAACAGGTAATCCTGCATCAGCCCCGCCATTTCCTCCACGCTCGGCTTCTGCAGCATGAAGTCCAGCTTCTCCGGTTCCTTCCGCGACGACACGAACACCCCGTGATTCTTCGCCAGTTCCGGGTCCACCCACAAGCCGTAGCACACCACGTCCACATCCGGAATCTCCTGCAGCGGCTGGGTAGCGCGGATGTACACGTCGCCGCTCGCAATCAGGGTGTGCACTCCCTCCGGCGCCCGTTCCATGATTTCCTCATACAGCGGCAGCTGCAGCGAGAGCAAGTCCTGTGTAAGCTTCTGTCCCCGTGCCCAGCGGAACACCGGAATCGGCGTCAGCACCTTGCCCGACGGCGCATAGCCCGGCAAACGGCGGCTCTGCCCTCCGGCATGCAGCAGGATACGCTTCTCCCGTGCCAGCCAGTCGCCCAGTGCGGCATTCTTATCCTCTTCCTCCCGGCAGGCATTCAGCAGCCAGGCCGTACCGCCCCCTGAACCCAGTTTCCTTCCCACCGGGTCCGATGTGCAGAACCACTCCTTGCGGTCCGCGTGCATGATATCGTGAAAACACTCCACCAGATTCGGTGGCAGCGACAACAGTTTTTTCATATAGTTTGTTCTATTCTTCTGATTTCATCCTCTTTGATTGCTTTCACTTTCCAGCAGTTTGTGAATGGTCACCTTTTCCTCGAGCAGGGTAGTGAGCAGTCCTTCCACCACCGCGTAGTTAGCCTTGTTACGCAGCAGACGCTTCATGGCCCAGTCAAAACGAATATAATTTTCCATACGGCAATCAGTTTTCAGTCATTCTTTCTACAAAGAAAATGAATAATTCGCAGAAAAACGTGCTGAGAGGAGAATAAAAATAACTCCTTACTTACTTTTACTTGCGAACAACATACATGCAATACTCATTCGAAGCATATATGGAACCTTTGGTACATAGCCGCATATTGCTGCATCCTCCCAGGCAAAGCTGCACGTAGACACAGTCTTTGCAATGACCGGATAACTGCTGCGGCACCAGTTCTCTTCTCCAGGCAAACGCATGCTCATCATTCCAGATGTCAGAAGCACACCGTTGGCGGACATTCCCTTCTATGAACGACTTGTCGCGGATAGACAGACATCCCGTAATATCCCCGTTGTAAAGCACATCCATGGAGCGTATTCCGGCACTGCACCCTTTCCACACCGGATATTCATTACAACCGTATGCCATTCGCCGGGCCAGCATTTCCTTGTTCGTATAGTACCCCACGGTATCCGGCAGAAATATCCGTGGAAAGTCCCCCTTCAAGTTCTCCTTATAGGCAAAATCAATAATCCTGCCAATGTCCTCAGGTTCCAGCATCCAGTCTTTGTGGTCTGCCATTCTTCCGCTGGCGATGCCTGGTTGCAGTTGCCATGAAGCTACTCCCGCCTCTTGCAATATCCGTTTCATGCGAGGCAGATCATTCAGATTACACTTCATCAGCGTCGTATTTACGCAGGTAGGAATTCCCGCCTCTTTCAGTGTTTTCAACGCCTGCATGCAAGTCTCGTAGCAGTGAGCATTTCTTATGGTATTGTGAAGTTCGCAAGTCCCGTCAAGGCTGACCCCCACCGCCTCTACATGCGTGTCGGCCAGCCAGCGGGCAATGTCCGGCGTGATAAGCGTACCGTTGGTAATGATTCTGAACCTCGTGTCATAACAGGCAATCCTTCTGACAATCTCGAGCCAGTCCTTCCTCATAAAAGGCTCCCCACCGGTGATAATCAGTTCACGTGGCGAAAGCTTCATAAGGTCGTCCACCAGTGCGAGTGCTTCCCGGGTGTCAAGCTCGTCTGGCTGTGCGGTGGTACAAGCCGACCCGCAATGTCCGCATCTCAGGTTGCATGCCGTGGTTATTTCCCAGGTCACACTTTCCAGTTTATATTTGCCTTTCATATCGAAGCTTTTCTTTTGTCAGAAAATGTCTTTTGTGGAGAATAAGCCGTCAGTTCTATGTCCGATACATTCTCCGGCACGGTAATCTTCTGCATACCCTTATCTCCCGAAAGCGTTCCCCCGTGTGAAAGCTCCAGCACAGCCGCATGACACGTTTGCCAGCTGACCATGACATCCTTCATTTTGACGGGAGTAGGAGGCGAGGGAGGATCCACCCCGTAAGGCCTGATAATGACAGCCGAAGTACATAGCGCACGTAACTGTTCCGGACTCGTGAATCCCTCCGTATCCATATCCGTTACATTCCCGTCTACGCATCGGGCACTGAAGTCGATAATGAGCGGGCGGAACGTCTTGCATAGCGACAACGAACATACATCCTGAATGCAGACCGCTTCATTGCCTGTACGTACCAGAGCAAAACAGCTCACCATGACCGTCACATCACCCGGCATTTCGTTGCATACAATCTGTCGGATATTCAGTGTCAGGGTCTCACCCTTGGCCAGCTTTCCTCCGTTGCTCACATGCCAGCAAATCCTATTGTCCTCAAAATGCGGTTTGTCGATGCTCCACGTTGCGGGAGCCGTCAGCTGTATATCCTTGTCATATACCGTCAGATCTTCCGGCTTTTCACCGTAAGGAACAATCACGCTCAGACAGTAATCGTAGCCCATATCCGGTGTGGTTCCGTCGAAAAACAAGTCACACAGCGCTGTAATTTCTACGTCAAATCCTCCGTCCGGCCGGGCCACCTCTATTTCCGGCGGTGTGATACGGCAGTTGATATACTTCGTTTCATTCACCATGACACACTGCTAATGCTTTTTAAAGTCCGAAGCATCTAATACCCTGATAACCGTAGGAGTCACCTTTTCCGTAGCCTCCTTGTCGGCTGTCGGAATTCCGTAGTACAATTCCAGGTTCACATATGCGTCGTCTGCCACTGTCACGTCCACGGTAGTAGGGTAGAGCATGATTGACACCCTGGAGTAGAACCCCGGCGACATGACATACGTACCGAGTATAGCCTGTTCCTCCATGCGTCTTCTCTCCATTGCAATCTCGGTTCCCTCCTCATCGGTACGGCTTGCCTGAATCTGGATATCCCAAGTGTCGAATTTATGACTCTTCAGGAGAATCAGCCATTTAGATTTCTGGTACATGGAGTCGGTCGGAATATTCAGGCTGATATCCTTTTTCATGTATGGTTGGTTCGGGTTGAATTTCACCTCCGCAATGTTTCGTTGCGCCCATAGCAGTCCGTCTTTCAGCAAGTCAGCGATATACACCGGCTTCAGGTCAGACGACTGCGGCATGTCATTGGGAAACTCGTCCGAAAAGAGCCGTGCTATCAGGCTGTAGCTTTCTGTATCCGGGCTTTTCCAGATAAAAGGAGCCTCTGTCACTCCGATTTCCCCGGGCTGCATGGCAGGAATCACGTTCGTGATGTTTCCTTCCTTCTCCTCTTGGCTGTCTACGCTCAGAGGCACCCAGGCATCCGGAAACATACTTTTGTTTTTAGGCACGGCAAAAAGCTGCGCCTGTATGGTCACACTTTTCGTTGCCCCGTTTTTGCATCTCAGGTATACGTAATTGTCCATATTGCTGAACGCCTCATTCTCTATGGCTTGTGCGTAACTCTCAGGCTGTTTCAAGGCTTCCTGGAAATTACCTATGGGATGAATGCCCGCAAAGCAGACGTCCGGAGAATAAATAATCTCGCCCACAGGCGGCACTTCACCCTGATTGTCCAGATTAGGGCGCATGTAAGGAGTTTCAACTGTTGTACTCATGGCAAAAAAAATTTGAAAGTTTATGTAATAATAGCAGGAGCGACTCTTTTCTGCATCAGCCCAGACAGATGCAGGTAGGTATGGCCACCGCGCCGATTAAGTCAATCACACTTACCACATAGTCCTGAGCAGAAGGTTCCGGGTTATATGAAAGCATGATTTTCGACATTTCAGTGATGGAACCCATCAGTTCCCCGGCAAAGCTGACAGCCGACAATTCCTTTTCGTCCGTCTTATCCGCCAGGATTCCGGCCAAAGCGATAGTCATGTGGAGTGTTCCGTATGCAAACACTATCATGTTGCCCGGCATATCCTTGTCTATGTATTTCTGGTTGGAGAAAGTCATGCCGGCATCAACGATGGCACACAACAGGAAGTACCCCCATGCCGTTATGCTGTAAGGTCTGGGTCTGTTATCATAAATCCATGGTGTGCACAATGCCATCCATATCCATTCGCAGACCACGGCCGCCACATCGAGAATCAGTGTCGAACCCTCCTTGACAAGAGAGATGATACTGTTCAGGAAGCCCAGCATGCCGGCAGATACCGCAGAAAATATCGTACACAGAGACTGTACCGTCGCCGGTGTATCGCCAAGTCCCCTTTGTCCGTTGCCGAACGCCTGCTGAAGTTCCGCAACGAATGCATCCACCTCTTCCTCGCTCTCAAACGGAGCCTTCCGATAAGTCACCTTATATATCAGCAGTGCAGGCAAGCTGGCGATGAATGCCACGAAGTTCAGGATTGTCAGTTTGTCGCCGGTCAGAGCCTCATACAGCGAAGAAAAAAACGGAACGTCAATTTCACTGTCGGCTATCTCCTTAATCATGTCCGTCAGCGCCTTAGCCAGGTCCAGAGCCGCCGAAACAAGCGTCTCTATTCCGTTCAGAATAAGGTGTGCAATCCCTTTCAAGACCGAAAAAATGCCACATAACAACGACGACAGAAACTTATCTATATCGGCAAACGCCTCGTCGAAGTACTTCTCCGCCTCCTGAAAAGCCGGGTCGCCGGCCGTTTCGGTTATAAAGTTCTTCAGCAAAGCGATAAAGTCATCCAGTACCCCCTTCTGCCTGATTCCCAGTAAAAAGCCATTTTCCGATGCCAGGCAGTCCGGTTTCATGCAGCTGTTGAATTTAGCCATCAGCGGGTTGTTGCTCAGTTCATATTCCGTTTCCTCCCCCTCGGCAGGTATCTGGCTTTCAGTAAACGCGTTGATGGTCATATCAGCCCCCAGTTGTTCCATGATAGCGTCAAAAAACTCATCCATCTTGTCGGCCATTATGTCAATCTGTTCCTGAAACACCGTTTTCGTCTCTGCTATGCGGTTGGGCAGGAGTGTCAGAATCGTCAGGAACCCCTCCTTCATGGCCCGTTTGGTCCGCATCACGTCATTCCAGACAAAGAGCGACGCCAGCCAGGCAAACACAGTGACGAAGAAAATCAGGATTGCGGCAAACACCATCTCTACAAAGTGAAACACCTCCTGAACCACCGTAATCACAGCCTCAAAAATCATTTCCACCCCGTCCAGAATAAAGTTGACCACCGTCTTTATGCCGTCTACCACAATCTTCACAATCGAAACAAACCCCTTTATCACCGAGCGGAAGAAATCAGCAATTTTCGAGAAGAATCCGTTGCCGTTTTTTGCCGCCCGTGCCCTCATCAGAGCGATTTCCTGTTGGGCATCCTCCCTTGTCAGCTTCCTGTACACCGGCACCCCCGTCGAGAAGTCCAGGCTCCATGAAGGCAACCCGTCGCACGCCACAATACTCGATACACAGCCGTGCATCCCTTTTTTCACCATACACAGCCCGTTTCCCTGCGGTTTTATCTGCATCAGGCTTTGTATGCTTGCCGCCAGCTCCCCGGCCGTTTTCTCATTACGGTGGTTATCGGGCAGGAATGGTTGCACCACCCCGCTCAAAGAGTCCGTTTGCTGCGCCTTCATCAGTTCGTCTGACGTAATGCCCGCCAGCTCCTCCTGAATGTCCGCAAACTGCGAGATAGCTATCGCCTCGTCCGCCGGGCAGTATTCAGCAGTTAGCGAGGCATACACCACCGGCACATCCAGTCCGTTCGTATATTGCTTGAATGAAATCTTCCCCTGCCTGTCCGTGCGCAGGGTCGTACAGATGTCCGTGTCCAGCCTGACGATGCCCTGTGCAGTCTCCACATACGTTCTCGATTCGGCCCACAGCGTCACCTCTATGTCCTGTAGCGGCACCAGGCGGTTGTCTGCCCTCGTAAAAGTCATTTCCGTGGAGTAACAGGGAATACGGCGTATCTCCCCCTTGTCGGGCACATCGAGCACATTCTCTCTCCATGTCACGTTATCCTGATTCTCCAGCACATGCACTTTCCCATCATCCGTCAGGTAGAACAAGCGCTGACATTTCGGATTTCCATTGAACGACATCCGCGTGCATGCCTTGTCCAGCGGCATCATTTCCACACATCCGTATCCCTCCTCATTTTTCTCCAGCCGCAGGTAGTCAAGTCTTTCCCCGCTCAGTGCCATATAAGGCTTCCCGTCCGCGTCAGTATACATTGACAGCGACTGGTAACAGCCTTTTCTGGTCAGTTCCACGGCCCGGGCCTTACTGTCCGTCTTGTCGGTCCGTATCTCCACCGGCACGTGGCCCCCGTCGCCTTTCAGCAGTGCAAACACCTCCTTTCCGTATGTACACAGGCATTCCACCTCATCCCCCTTGTTCAGTTCCAGTCTGTAACTCCATTTCACCTTCCTTTGAGCTACGGAGAATGAAGTATAAGTACCCGAAAGACACTCCAGGCTCAGTTCGTTCACGTCAGTTCCGGCAAAGTCCATCATGGCCGAAGAAAAAGACGACTGAATCAGGTTGAAGAAAGAACCTTCCTCCCACACCCTGTAGCTCACCCAGTAAGAAGCATTATGCGTTTCCGTCACTACTCCCACCACGAACCCCTTGTCCGCTGACAGACGATGCACCAGCAGGTTCGCCACCCCCTTGAATCCGTTGGGGCGCACATACTCCATCTCTTCCGGTTCAGTAAACAGCCTGCTGTGCGGCGCTTTTTCCTGCACATGCCAGAGCCGGTCGTTTCTGACCACAAAAATATGAAGCATCTCCTCCTTGTCCAGCACCGCTCTCATCCGTTTCCCGCTCATCGGCAGGAAAACCGGCTGGAACATGCCGTATCCGCCTTCCACCGTCACCACGGCAATGCCCTGCTCCTCCATGTTTATCAGCAGGATGTCACATTCGTCTTCGTCCGACAGCACCTGAAACTCAGCCATACTCGGAATGTCATTCCGAATCCTTCTCCAAACCTTGTTCTTCGCTTCATCCGACACGTCAAGGTCTTCCATGAGCTTCGTGATGCTCTTCAGTTGGAACTTATCGTTGCTCAGTCTTCTTATCATATCTTTCTGCGTATTTCAGTATTTTTCGCTGCATTCCATCACCCCCTCGTGTGCCAGCAGAAGGAAATCGAAAGCCAGCGCATCCTTTTCCGGCTGATTTTCCTTCCCTGCGAACTTTTTGGTCCACGCATTTATCAGTGTCCAGGTCTGTACTGCACATCCCGATTCGTCCAGCAGACTGACGGTCACTTCCTTCCGCTGTATGGTTCCGCTTTTCACGCAGTCCACCCACTCCTGCAAAGCCTTGGCATTTTCACACTTGCCGTCTTTCAGTGTCACGTCTCCGGATTTCCGCAGTCCCGTCACCTTCGGTTTGAAATAAATCACGCTGTCACCTGCGCGGTAGGCTATCTCGTCGAATTCGTTATCCAGTCCACACACGGCTGCACAATATATGTCGGCCACATCTTTCACGCTCACTTTGAAATTATTCTCTGCCATACTTCTGAATTAAATTACCGTTCGTTTCTACTCTAGAGTTTGGATGCCCAAAATTAAGACTCCAGTATGGAAATGCCAAGTAAAAAAACTGTAAAAAAAATCTCCCGTTTCTGCGGATTTCTGGGGCCGTAGAAACGGGAGAGTTTTATTAATTTCTTGATTTTATCAGAATAGTTTTTTAATCTCTTCTAAAGATATCGCGAGTGTACACTTTATCTTTCACATCATCCAGACACGCATCGTAACGGTTGGCAATGATGGCATTGCTGGTAGCTTTGAATTCATCCAGGTTGTTTACCACTTTCGAACCGAAGAAAGTACTTCCGTTTTCCAGTGTCGGTTCATAGATGATGACCGTAGCTCCTTTGGCCTTGATACGCTTCATAACCCCTTGGATTGAACTCTGACGGAAATTGTCACTGTTCGATTTCATGGTCAGACGATATACGCCAACTACAACTTCATGTTCATTGTTGGCATTCCATTGTGCATTTTCTGTATAATATCCAGCTTTTTTCAGCACCTGGTCAGTGATAAAGTCCTTACGTGTACGGTTACTTTCTACGATGGCCTGAATCAAGTTTTCCGGTACATCCTGATAGTTGGCCAGCAACTGCTTTGTATCTTTCGGCAGACAGTAACCACCGTATCCAAAAGACGGATTGTTATAGTGCGTACCGATACGCGGGTCCAGACAAATACCCTGAATGATGGCCTGTGTATCCAGTCCCTTCACTTCTGCATACGTATCCAGCTCATTGAAGTAGCTCACGCGCAGTGCCAGATAAGTATTGGCAAACAGTTTCACTGCTTCTGCTTCCTTCAATCCCATAAACAGTGTATCGATATTTTCCTTGATGGCACCTTCCTGTAGCAAAGCAGCAAATTCTTTTGCTTTTTCTTCCAGGTGTTCTCCAGCGATGGCTTTGATAGCTTCGTTTTCTTCGTCTCGTCCGTCAATGAATTTCGGGAAGCCTACGATGATACGGCTAGGGTAGAGGTTGTCATACAAAGCCTTGCTTTCACGCAAGAACTCCGGCGAAAACAGCAGGTTAAACTTCTTTCCAGCCAGGGCAGGAGTGTTTCGGAACTTTTCTGCATATTTCACGTATAAGCTGCGGCAGTAACCCACCGGAATGGTACTCTTGATTACCATTACCGCATCCGGATTTACTTCAAGAACTAAATCTATTACTTCTTCCACATGGCTGGTATCGAAATAGTTCTTTACCGGATCATAGTTAGTAGGAGCTGCGATGACTACGAAATCAGCGTTTTTATAAGCCGAATCCCCGTCCAGTGTAGCAGTCAGGTTCAGTTCCTTTTCTGCCAGATACTTTTCGATGTATTCATCCTGAATCGGGCTGATACGATTATTGATTTTCTCTACCTTTTCAGGAATTACATCTACCGCAACCACTTGATGATGCTGTGCGAGTAGGGTAGCAATGGACAGGCCGACATAGCCTGTACCGGCTACAGCAATTTGAAGACTTTTAAAATCTTTCATAGTCTTATTATTTTTTTAGATAGTAGGAAGCATACCATTCTGCAAAGGCTCTTAAGCCTTTTCTTAAAGATGTTGATGGCTTAAAGCCAAAATCTTGTTCCAATGGAGTTGTATCAGCATAAGTTACAGGCACATCTCCTGGTTGCATAGGAACCAGTTCCTTGTGAGCCTCAAAGTCATAATCTTCTGGCAATACTTTTGCACGAATCAGTTCTTCCTGTAAGATTGTGACAAAATCCAGCAGATTTTCCGGTTGGTTGTTTCCAATGTTATATACCTTATAAGGAGGAATTGGCAAGCCATCTTCTCCATTTTTCTTTTCCGGGGCATGTTGCATAACTCTGATTACACCCTCTACGATGTCATCAATATAGGTGAAATCACGTTTGCAATGACCGTAATTGAATATCTGGATAGTTTTTCCTTCACATAATTTATTGGTAAATCCAAAATAAGCCATATCTGGTCTTCCGGCTGGGCCATAAACTGTAAAGAATCTCAATCCGGTAGAAGGAATATTATACAGTTTTGAATAAGCATGTGCCATTAACTCGTTGCTTTTTTTGGTTGCAGCATAAAGGCTGACCGGATTGTCCACCTTATCGTCTGTGCTGTATGGAACTTTCTTGTTACTTCCATATACACTTGATGAAGAAGCGTAAACCAGATGTTCTACTTGTGGATTCGAATGTCTGCAAGCTTCCAGAATATTATAAAAGCCAATGAGGTTACTTTCCACGTAGGCATCCGGATTGGTAATACTATAGCGGACTCCTGCTTGGGCAGCTAGATTGACCACGATGTTGGGTTTGTATTCATTAAAGATTTGTTCTATTAAGGCTTTGTCGGCAATGTTTCCTTTGATGAAAGTACAGTTGGTATATGCTTCCAACTTTTTCAGTCTTTCTTCCTTTAAGGAGATGTCGTAGTAATTTGTAATAGAATCAATACCTACAATATGAATATTGGATTCTCTTTTTAAAAGTTCTAATGCTAAGTAACTTCCTATAAAGCCGGCCATACCGGTTATAAAGATAGTTTTACCGTTTAAGTTAATATTGTTTATTAACATAGCTAGATAAGTTTTAAAGTGTAAAATTAATTATTTTAACCATTTTTTATCGTTGTCTTCAAACCAATCGTTTAAAGCTTCTTCAAAACTCCATTTGAATTGGTAACCTGAATTCTTAAGTTTTTTCCCACATATATTGGTTGATATCTGAAGCTTTTTAACACGGGCAGGGCAAATCCCCATTGGAGCTCCCATTACACCTATTATCGTAGCAGCTGGCATAATTATCCAATTTGGAATGTCTAGAACTGTAGAATTTAAATTTGTTACTTTTTTCATGGATTCTACAATATGTTGAATTGTATACGCTGGTTCGAAACAGCAGTTATAAAGCTCTACTCCTTCTTCATGATTTTCCAATCTGTACACCATGAAGCGTACAAGTTCTTTCACATAGATGCATGCTTTAATCGTATCCTTTCGTCCTGGATAGGCAAACTTATGTTCTTTTATAGCCCAATATAGACGAGTAAAATTACCATTTTCACCTTTGCCAAATACGACTCCAGGACGTACAATAGTAAGTTGCCTTTCTTTTTCATTTTTAGCTTGCCAAATAGTATGTATTTTTTCGGCTATTAATTTGGATATTCCGTATGGCGTATTGGGAGTAGGAAGGGTTGTTTCTTCTTTTAATTCTTCAGCTGCACCGTATGGAGCAATAGAACTTGTGAATACAATCTTCTTGATGCCATATTTTTCTGCGAAAGCACATACATTTTCAGCTCCACGGATATTAGTTTCAAAGTATTCATGGTCTGGATGTCCAGGTGTACGATGTACTGCTGCAAAGTTGAAAATGATGTCTTCGCTAGATATTGGTACATTTAGTTTTATTGGTTTACGAACATCACAATAGATAAATTCAGATTTTAAGGTCTCTCCTTCTTTTAAAGGAGATTTGTAGTTTTTTACTGTAGGTAATGGCGTTCCTGGTTTTACGATATCCAAGTTATATATTTTAGCCGTTGGGTGAAGTTCATTAAGTAATTTTGTAAGGTGGCTACCAATAAAGCCTGTACCTCCAGTTATAAAATAGTTCATTATTTTAAGTTTTTAAATTCTTTATATTTAGTTTCGACAAAGTCTTTAATTTCTTTTTTGAATCTCTCTTCTGAAAAACCTTCTGCCCACTTTCTACAGGATTTATAATCAAAAGGAACTTTTCCCATCGATTCAAAATCTTCTACAGCTTTTATTATACTTTCAGGAGATTGTTCATGAAAAAATAAGCCAGTTTTACCTTTTGAAACAGTTTCCAATGATCCGCCATGACCATAAGCTATAACTGGAGTGCCACAAGCTTCAGCCTCAATTGGTATCATTCCAAAATCTTCATCAGCTGCAAAGATAAAAGCTTTTGCTTTTTGCATTTTTTCTTTAAGTGTGTTGAATGGTTGGTACCCCATGACAGTGACATTTTCTTTTGCCAATTCTTGGTATTTTTTTAGATTTGGTCCCCCGCCAATTACAATTAACTTTTTGTCAGGCATGCGATTAAATGCCTCAATGATAATATCGATTTTTTTATAAGCAACTAAGCGACTGCTAGCTAAATAGAAATCTTCTTTCTGTTCACAGAGTTCAAAATGAGAAATATCAATATTAGGATGAATTGTTGTAGCTTCTCTTCGATAAGTTTCTTTTATTCTTTGCGCTACATAATTAGAATTACTAATATAATAATCTACACGGAAACTAGAAAGCATATCCCATTTTCGGATTCTGTGAAGCAGATATCTCACTAGCCAGCTTTTGAATCCTTTTGTTAGATTTGTCTCCTCTAAATATTCATTATACATGTCCCAAACATATCTGATTGGAGAATGACAATAGCAGATGTGTAATTGGTCTGCTTTAGTTAACACTCCTTTTGCTACACAATGTGATGAAGATATAATGACATCATATCCCCTTAAATCAAATTGTTCGACAGCAAACGGAAATAAAGGCAAGTAAGATCTATACTTTTTAATTCCAAATGGCATTTTTTGAATAAAGGAGGTATGTACTTTATTCCAATTAATACCAAGTTCTTCACAAACCTCTTTTTTGGCAACTAAGGTATAGATATCTGCATTGGGGAAAATATCAGCTATAGCTTTTACTACTTTATCAGACCCCCCGACTGTTACTAGCCATTCTTGTATAATTGCTACTCTCATAGGCATTGGATAATATTTTTTTGTTTGAGAATCTTAAAGAAAAAGTTGAATGTTAGTACTAAATTTCTTATTTTCCAATAAGAAATTTCATTCTTTTATTGATAAAAGGTATTAAACAAATAAGTAATGAGCAACTTATAATTATTTCTAATATCCTATATGTAAGATTTGTCAAAAGACCGTCATTTGTAATAAAAAATGGTTTTATAGTAAATCTACACATATACATTATAAACTGATGTAATGACATTATTATTAAAGTATTTTTGCCTAGCCAAATTAATATCTGTTTAGTCAGAGAATCTTTATTATCGAATGCGATGGATATAAAAATAATGAAATATATTCCTATGATAGCGGCTATAACAGCGGCTAGTGGATGAACTAATATATTTTCGTATAGGTTAAGCCGACATTTGACGATATAAACTAATATACATAATGTAGCAAAGCAGAGTAAAGCTTTAATCTTCTCATTATTTTTATTGATATTTAGTCCAATTATATTGCCAATTGCACAGAAAAAAACACTTGCAGGTATAGCATGTAAAGAATAAGGAAGAGGTTTATATAATGAACATTACCAACAGCACAATGATAAGATAATAAATAAGGCTCTTATTATTTTATTTTGGCTAAACTTCCATACACTTGCGACTATTATTTGAGATAAAAATAAAACAGGAAGAAACCATAATGCATGCGGTAGATTAATCATTAAACTTGATAATTGCCTGGAACCTAAAGATATTTCTATGCTGGAAATAAAAATTGTGAAGTAGATACACGGCATGATTATTTGTATCCATCGTTTGAGGAATAACTCCTTTAATGTATATTTAGTTTCATTATAACACATCCCTGTTATGAAAAAAAATAGTGGCATATGGAATGCATGTAACTAAACATTTGCTGTATGAAATGATAGGGAGCTATGTCCATAAACGACTAATATAATGCCTATACCTTTAGCTATATCAACGAATTCGACTCTATTATATGCTTTATTATTCATAAAATTGATTATAAATATTTCTTACAGACTCTTTGACTTTGTCATAAGTAAAGTTTCTTAATATGTGATTATACATTTCTGTTGAGAGTAATGTTACGCGGTTTGTTGTCCAAATATTTACAATTTTAGTTACATAAGAACTTACCGTAAATGTGTCTTCAATAAGTTCTGAATTATTTATTATTGTACGGTTATATCCTTGTGAAGAAGCTATTGGTATTATACCATAGCTCATCGTTTCTGTTAGTGAGTTAGATTGACCTTCTCGTTTCTCTTTTGTTGGAAATAGAAAAAATATAGCAGAAAGCAGGTAGGGAATCATTTCTTCTTTTTTCATTTTTCCATGAAACTTACATCTTTCAGTGAGATTATGATCAGTGACATATTGTTTTACTTTATTTACATACTCATGACAATCTTCTCCATCACCTATAATATCAAGTTTGGTATTATATCCTTTGATGATTAGTTCATTTAAGATTTTTACTATTAAATCAATATTCTTTTGTGGAGCTATTCTACCAACATATATAAGGTTAATACAATCTTTAGGCTTGGGGGGACAAGTAGAAGGCATAAACTTAGAAGACACACAATTAGGATAGTAAAAGAATTTTTTTGTAGATATGGCATCTGTTAATATTTTATTTTCTAATCCTTGTGAGAATATTAAATTTGCGAATTTAATTGATAGATTAAATATAATGCGGTATAATAGACTTCCATTTTTATAATTGCTTATAATCCCTCCTCCTCTTATTTCATACGTGGTTTTGAATCCCAATAATTTTGAAATGAGAACGGCTGAAAATTCTAATGGCATATATTGTCCTGTAAATCCGGATATATGAACAATAGAGTCATTCCTTGTTTTACATAATAGTGTTAAAAATAGTTTTACCAAGGACATGAAATCACCTAATATTATTTTTATATATGTAAGTAGACATTTTTTGTTATAATTGTAGTATCTATTTATTAATATAACTTTATAACCTAGATCTTTAAACATCTGCATTGTACGTCGGTTCCCCAATTCTCCGCCACCATAAGGTATTTTGTTTAAATCTCCTACTTTTGCAAAAAAATAAATTTTTTTTCTCATTATTGTAAATAAAGTTCAATCTTGAAGTTAATCGATTTATTTCTCACTCAGGAAATACAAATATAGAATAAAAGGATGGGCTATTTAAATTTATGATAAAATAATTCTTTTATTCAATGAGTTGTTTTATCTGTTTATGCCACATAGCATTGAATTTTGAAATAGAAAAATTTTCTACAGCTATATTTCTGCTTAATATTCCCATGTTAATTAGATTTTCAGTTGGTAGCATTAGAAAGTTTTGCATAACCTCAGCCATCGAATTGATATTATTGGGGTTAAACAGGAATCCATTTTCTCCGTCTTTAACATAGCGCGAATTATCACATACGTTAGAGCATAATATTGGTAATCCACAAGCCATAGCTTCACAGATAACATTAGGAGTACCTTCATGAAATGAAGGCAAGCAAAATGCATCAGCTTGTTGATAAACGGATGTCATATTCTGACATTCTCCTATAAACGAAATATAGTCGTTTAGTTGTAATTTATCTATTGTTTGTTTGCAGGATTCAACATAATTACTGGAAGCAAGGCTTCCAATCCAATTAATATGGAAATCTTTAAGGCCTCTATTTGTTACTTCTTTAATTGCTGATATAAAGTTCAGTACATTTTTTTGTGGGACGACTCTTGCAACGATTATTATATTTTTTTTCTTTTCCGTTTTGTCCGTTTTGCATGGACAATATAAATCGGTATCAACAAAATTTATTATTGGGGTAACTTTCTCTGTAATTTTTTTATAATGCTGGCATAAATATTGTGCTTGTGAATAGGAATTAGGAATTATTTTGTCTACATAGCGATATAAAAAGAAACGGATTTTATCAAATTTTGTTGGAATAATAGTGGTATTTCGCTCTGATACAATAAGTGGTATATGGCATATTAATTTATTAACGCTTGCGAATAGGTTGCTTTCTCCGAGAAAAGATATAATTAAATCAGGATGAAAGTCTTTTATTTGTTTACGTAGAGTAATAAATCCATGTATATTAGACTTTGAAGAAACGTCATAAACATAATGAATTCCTAGTTGATTAAGTTGAGTATTATAGAAATCTGCCTTAGTTTTATAAAATAGTAGTCTGATTTCATATTCTGATGAATTTTGAAGGTATTTAGCTAGCCCAATCATTTGTCGTTGAGCACCTCCTGAATTCATTCCATCAATAAATAATAATATTTTTTTTTTCATAATTAAAGTAGCTTTTGTCTAAAGTCATCGTTCCATCCCATTCGCATATATTTTAGGCAATAGAGTAACTTATGAAATTGAAACCTTAACAGAAAATATAAAATATATTTGAGGCAATTTTTAGTACCATATGTTTTATCAATATAGCCAATATTTCTATAAAATATTTTATTTCTTGGTGATGGTTTTAATACGACCTTCCACTTATGGCAGAAGGGAACTATGTTGTGAAAATCACCCTTTAATAGAGGATGATAGTGTAGTGCACTTGGTATTGTTCCTATTGTGAATTTTGCTTGTTTTATGCGGGCTGTATATTCTCTTTCATCTCCCCAAATAAACATTTCTTTTTTTATTAACCCAATTTTATCTATAACATGGCGTTTAATAAATGAACCATTGAAAGGTAAAACTAGGTTGGGAATAAATTCAGTATCTTTATATCTTTCGGAACTATATCTGCTGCCATCATATAGCATATTATGGTCGTCTCTATTTATTACAAGAGCATTAGCAAAGTCTATATCATATTTATTAGAAATCTTTACTAGCTCTTCCAGTTGATTATATGCAGGTAAACCATCGTCATCCATCATCCATAGAGCATCAAATTTATTTTCATACATGTATTTCATTCCTGTATAAAATCCTCCAGCTCCTCCACAGTTATCTTGATTAATAACAATAAGGTCCTTCTCTGATGCTAACCATTCAGTAGTACCGTCTGTACTTCCATTATTAACAATAATAATGTTATAATTCTTGTACGTTTGTTTACGAAGTGCGTTAATGCAATCTTTTAGATAATTTAATCGGTTGTAAGTTACGACAACCACTGCGATTCGGCTACCTGTATTCATATATAATTTAATTATATTTATTTTTTATGCCATAAATAAAGTATTTATAGAACTTTATAAGTTCTTCTATATTTAATTTCCGTAAGAAAAAAATAGTATAATATATTATATTCTTTATTGTTACAATTTTTCCACTGTATCGCCAATTAATATAGCCTAAATTGCGATAATAGTAATGTGACATTTTGGGTGGTTTTATCATTACTTGACCTTTCTTTATAAAAGGTAGGGCCCAGTCTTTTTGTCCCTTTTCCCGTGGATGATAGTGAATAGCTTTTGTTACTGTATATGGAGTAAAACCTCCTTGTCGTATTCGTGCCATATATTCTTGTTCATCCCCCCAAATAAACATTTCTTTTTTGATAAAACCAACTTTATCTATTACCGAACGATGAATAAATGTTCCGTTAAATGGACTTAGCGGTTGCTTTATGTATTCATTTTGTATATTAATGGTGTCTATTGGTTCATGTTTCCCAAAAGCAAGACGTGAATGATCTTCTTTGTCAATGACTAAGGCATTTAGGATTTTAAATCCATGTCTACTTGCCGTAAAGAGGAGTTGTTTTAATTGATCCTTATCTGGCAATCCATCATCATCCATCATCCAAACCCATTCATATCCATGCTCGTATGCATATTTTGTACCAGAATAGAATCCGCCTGCACCACCTAAATTTTCTTGATTTAGAACAGTTATATTGTGTATTGTATTTAAGTACTCTTTTGTTCCATCAGTACTTCCGTTATTTACGATAATAATATCTGACTGTATAGATTGTTTAAGTAAATATTCTATACATTCTATTAAATTATTGAGTCGATTATAGGTTACAATTACTGTTGCTACTTTCATATTTTATCAGTTTTATATTTAAAAAGGTGTGTTTTATTTAAATATATCGTTACTAATATCATGCCTATTAATAAATATACAAAATTTAAAGAAGTATACATTATACCAATATCAAATATTAAATTTGTGCAAAAGGCATAATAGTAATAATAAATAGGTATATTGTAAATTGAAGGAGGATATTTACGAGTTAGCATGAATAGAATTAGGGATAATACAACAGAAAAACAAATAGCTCCTACAGTTCCGAATTCTATATATAAATCACCAAAAACGGTCTTAAAGAGTGCTGTATCTACGCCTGTAATGAAGGACCAATATGAAAAGGTCTCATCAAATCCTTGTAAATTTAAACTGTTTGCGTCATCAAATAGTGAATAATAAGTAATAAATTTGCGAGCTCCCAACGTGTAATTCTTAACATGTTCCCAATATTGATATCCTAAATTAGGAAATACTTCTCCAAAATACCTTTGGATTTTTCCTATTGTTCCCATTTCTGTATGTTGAAATCTTTCTTCGGAAATATCCATGGAAATCGAGAATAGTATAACTGCAATAATAAATGCTAAAAAATAGATTCTATAAAGAGTCTTTTTCGATAAGTACTGTTTGATAATGAAAAAGAAGAATGTTAAATTAATAAGTAAGTAAAACAGCCCTGCTCTATTGCCTGAGATTATATATCCAGTTAACATTGGAGCGATCGATATAACTCCCCAAACTATAAGTTTTTGTATTCCAAGTTTATTCTTTTGGAGAAAATATAAAATAAAGAAAACGACGAAAGGGTATAATATTTGATAGATTCTCGTACAAGTCCTAGCTATTGAATCTAGGATTGGAGATATTGAGCTTAAACTATACGATTCACCATCGTTGATAATCATAGTATGTCTTTCATAGTAACTCATATTTCCATATAAACTTAATTCTATAACTTTACACAAAAATAGAACTGAAAAAATTAGAAATATGGTTTTTGCATAAAGATTAAATTTAGGATGTAATTTTATTGAATGAAAATTTAATTTTTCACCTTTTAGAGAGGCAAGAGGAAAAGATAATAATACCATACAGATATAATTGTAGATGTACGGTTCTAGAGAGAGTTGTTGATTTCTGCATGTTGGAAAGTCTTCATAATAAATCTCATAATAAACAGCTAATACACCAAATATAGCAAAAGTGGCGTAATAGAACCAAAGAAAGACCAAAGGGCTCATGCCAAATTTCTTTTTTAAGAAAAATGCTGTAATAATATACATAAGAGCATTGACAATTAGAGTATTCATAAGTTAGAATTTATTGTCTTTTTGTGTGCATATATCATTTATGTCAGTCTCTTCAGGATATTGATATGAGCTGTTAGGATGCTCTTTAAAAAAAGTTTTAAGTTCGCTTTCAATTTTTTGAACATGGATTCTACGTGTTGGAAGCGTTTTTATCACCTTTCCAGAAATCCCTCCGAGAATAGAATATTGTGGAATATCACTATAATCTTTTGCTATTAAAGTATTTGCAGAAGCTACAATTGTATAATCTGGAAGTATTGCCCCTTTTTTTATAAATGTATTACAGCCAATCCAGCAACCGTACCCAATCTTAATAGGGCTAGTATTATTATTTATTTTTTTTGTTTCTATATTTATTGTAAAATGGTCATCTGAGTCCATAACAACACTATGGAATCCTAAATCTGTTTGCTCTCCTATAATCAATTTACTTCTTATGAATAGTTGACAGCCGTCGCTAATTCTATTATAGCCATTAAGGCATATTTCTCCTACATTATCTATTATAGTTGCGCCACCTATTTCAACATAGTTCTTAATATAGATTATGCCTTTATTGTTTATTTTTGTAATTCCTTGTGATTTTATATCAAGACGTCCAATTGTTAATATTCCACGTTTTAATGGGCATTGGAATATTATTTTCCCTAAATTATAAAGTTGTGTATTTTTATAAATGAAAATAGGTAATATTCTTATTCCTTTAAAACCGTATAATCGAAGATTTACAATTATGGTTTTGTATATGTCTATTCTTTGATTGGCTACAGACATACCGATAAGAGGGTAGATTATTCTTTTAAAAAAGTCTTTAAAAAACACTATCATAAATGTCTTATTTTATTCTTAATATAGGAAGTGATTTTTTCTTTTTCATGTTGGGTAGTTCCTAAAAGGAAAGATGATACTCCTGTAATACATACACTGCATAGAGAAAAAAATATAATTTGAATAATATCGTCATTAAAAATAAGTGAAAGAGTACCATTTAAACAAAAACTACTTACTGATACCAGAAGAATGGGCCATAATACTTCTTTTATGTATTCTGAAATTTTCATTTCTATGGATGAACCTACAATATAGATTCGTGCAACTTGAGCAGCTAAATAGAGTATTAGCTGGATTTGAAAGATTTTGATTGGATTATCCGTTAATTTCAATCCTATATATCCTAAAGGTAGTATTAAGTAAAATATAATAGACGTTATTAACATTAATTTTTTTACTTTCCCAGTAGCCATACATCCTGTATGAAGAGGTACTGCAATTGTTTGGATTAAGCAAAAAAACATTGTATACACAACAAATGAAGCGGTATGCTCGGGGACGTTAGCTAACCAAAATTTTAAGATACCATTGATTTTAAGAATAATTGGAATACTTATTAATAAAGCCAAATAATAGGAAAATCGTGAAGAACGAAAAATTAACTTTCTCATGTCTATTAGATTATTGGCGGCATACGTTTTGATGATTTGAGGATTCTGTGCTGTTTGAAAATTGGAGAAAAAATTGTTCACTACATTTTGTACTTGTACAGAGATTCCCTTTGCTGCATTTACTGTTGGCCCAAAAAATAGATTTAATAATATATTTGTTCCTTGATTTAGGAGTACATGGGCTATATTTCCAAAGAAGTTCCAGCCAGAGAAAGTAATCATTTCCTTTATTAAGCTGTATGGTATTTTTTTTAAAAATAATTTGGTTTCTTGAAAATTTTTGTAACAATATAATCTGTAAAAGAATGTAACTGAAACTTGTACAAGCATAAATAAGCAAGCATATGTTATTAATTTGTCGAACTTTGAAATATATAATGCATATACAATTAGTAACTTCATGATTGCTTCATATATAGAAATATAAGCAAATGCATTCATCTTTTCGTGTGCTATTATACTCGCATTATAAGGGTAAGACAATATGATAAATGCAGTGGATATTATTGAACATTGGAAAGTCCAAAATGCTGCATTTATTCTTGCATGTGGAATAACCAATTTGTTATATAGAAACCATAAACCAACACTTTCGCATAATAATATTATAATTAACGCTGCAAAAAGGTGTATTCTAAGGCTTGCATTAAATACCTCTTGAAGTCTTTCTATGTCATTTTTGCCCAAATAGAAACTCAAATAACGTTGCGTCGAGGCTATCATTGCACTTCCGATAAATGTAAATGCACTAACTAACCCACCAACAACATTATAAATACCAAAATCTTCAATTCCTAATAGTTTTAAAATCAGTCTTGATGCATATAAATTTATTAACATCAAGAACATCATCCTAAAATATAGGTATATTGTATTTTTGGCAATTTTTTTATTATCTACTTTTATCATTATGTTGTGATATTGGCATTAGAACTTTAAGAATTTTAGCAGGCACTCCTCCGAGTACAACACTATTACATTCACTGCATTTAATTACTACAGCATTAGGAGCTATTATGCTATTATCAGGAACTATAACTTTACCAATAATTTTTGCTCCAATTCCTATGTAACAATGATTTCCTATCTTTGGAACTTCGCCATTTTCTTTTTTCCCGATACAAACCTCTGGATATATGGTACAAAAGTTTCCAATAGAAGCATCTTTATTTATTATAATTTTTCCTATGTGTGGAAAGTGAGTTCCGTAGCCCAATGTGTTTATCGGTATTTCTATATTCCCCAACTTACTAGCCATAACTCGCATTCTCCAACTATGAAAAAAGTATCTGATTTTCCATAATGGAGGCTTGCAATTATATGTATATTCAGCATTCCTTAAATGATATAAATAACGATATAAAAAGGCATATTGATATTGAAAGAAAAATGCAAGAATACTTTGTGGTTTGAATAGCTTATATTTAAATGTGATGGCTTTTAAGTCTTCTTCTATATATTTATTTCTCTCTGCTTTACTTGTAATCATTTCCAATAATTGAGTACTTGTTCTACGATTGGGGCCATATCATAATATTTGTATTCAGCTAATCTTCCTCCAAATATCACATTTTTTTCTCTTTTAGATAAGTTACGATATTCCTCTGCAATTTTGTTATTGCGAGTATCATTAACAGGATAGTAAGGTTCCATTCCTTGTTTCCATTCTGTTGAGTATTCACGACTTATCACAGTCTTTTTGCATTTGTAAACATCTTCGCCAAACATTTCAAAATGTTTATGTTCAATAATTCGTGTATATGGAATTTCGTGTTCGGTATAGTTAACGACTGCGTTTCCTTGATAGTTTGCTGTATCAATAACCTCTGTCTCGAACCTTACAGTACGATAATCAAGTTTACCATAACAATAATTGAAATATTCATCTATAGCACCTGTATAGACCAGTTTATCTGCAATGTTCTGCCATGTATCTCTTAATGTACAGAAATCCACATTTGTTTGTATCTCAATACCATCTAATAAACCGTTTATTAGTTTATTATATCCACCAATAGGAATGCCTTGGTACTTATCGTTAAAATAATTATTATCAAACACAAGCCTTACAGGTAGACGTCTAATTATAAAGGCAGGTAAATCTGTACATTTACGTCCCCATTGTTTTTCAGTATACCCTTTTATTAGACGTTCATATATATCCGTACCAATCAGAACTTTAGCTTGTTCTTCAAGATTCCTAGGTTCAGTAATACCGTCAGCTTTCATCTTGGAAATTACTTCTTGTTTTTGTTCCTCAATTCTGGACATAGCCTCTTCTGGGGTTGTTACACCCCACATTTGATAGAAAGTGTTCATGTTAAAAGGTAAATTATATAATTTCCCTTTGTAATTAGCCACCGGTGAGTTTGTATAGCGGTTAAATTCTACTATATGGTTTACAAAGTCCCACACGTCTTTATTGTTTGTGTGAAAAATGTGTGCACCATATTTATGAACATTAATTCCTTCTATATTGTCACAATATACATTTCCACCGACATGTGATCGTCTATCTATAACTAAGCAGCGCTTTCCTCTTTGTTTTGCCATATAAGCAAATGTCGCTCCAAATAAGCCTGAGCCGACGATAAGATAATCATATTTTTTCATATTCGTATTAAATAATATCTTACAATAAGGTTTGATTATTAACTGTTTGAACTTTGTTAAACTCCAACCAATTAGGCATACCTGTCTTTACAATTTTGGCAGGGCTTCCTGCCAGTACACAATATTCTTCAGAACAATCCTTGTTAACCGTTGAGTTAGCTCCTATTGTTACGTTGCTGGCAATGTTAATATTTCCGAATAAGATTGCTCCAGGACCAATATATACGTTATCCCCAATTTGGGGAGCTTGTTTACTGCCTGCACTTGCACCTATATTTACGCATGCATGTAATCTACAATTTGAACCAATTCTAGCCTGTGGGTTTACAACAATTGTTCCATAATGTGGAAGTGATAAACCTGGCCCAAATACATTTATAGGAATTGTGAATCCCAGTTTGAATGATAATTTACGGAGTTTGAGTTTGTAATATAAACGTAAAATCTTACTTTTAAATGTGGAGGTATTTTCATAATATTCTAGATATCTCAGAGTCTTCAAGAAATATAATGTGGGGCTTGGAAATAATATTTCTTTTATTTTGTTTTTTGAGATTTTATTAACAGCCCTATCTTGCTGTAAATAAAATCTCAAATCTTCTTTTGTCTTTATCATATAATTCTTATACTAAAATAATAGATTTCTATTGTTTTTATGTGATTTGTCTATTAGTCTTTTTTATAAGGAGTCTGCATATATCGTTTCGTTATGAATTTATTTAGGTCTGTTTCCTGTAGAATTTTCTTTTTTGCTTCATAAGATAATCCTTTAGTTCCTAAATCATAATTTATATTTTTATTATACCAATCATCTAGAGTGCATAAAATTCTCGCAGGATTGCCTGCAACTATTACATTTGGAGGAACTGATTTAGTTACAACGCTTCCCGCTCCAATTAATACATTATTTTCTATTGTCACACCCGGCATTATTAATGAATTATTACCTATGTAGACATAATCTCCGATGTTAACCTTCCCAAAACAATCAAATTTAGGATTTTTTTTTCTAATAGCATTTCCACCACCATGAGTGAAAATTTTTACCCCATCAGTTATTTGGCAATTTGAGCCAATACTAATTAGATAAGGTTCTGAACCCCAAAATTTGGATGCAATGAAATTGTTTTCGCCAATATTCACTCCGACAAGTCTAGCCTGAGTTTCTATAGAAAATATAGATATTATTACCTTATATATTTTCCTTATAATTTTTTTATGCATATAACTTCAACTTTCAGAATGCTCTTTTAAAGAGTTCTCTACTATAATTTCTTTGTGTTAATCTTTTTAGTTTGTAGAAGGATGTTTAGCCGTTGGGGATTTCTTTTTTATTTTGTCCCCTTTTCTTTTTTATCTTCATAACCGTATCCATATCCATAACCATAACCATATCCTTTACCGTACCCATACTTCTTACCATAGCCATATCCGTAGCTATTTTTACGTTTACTCATATCAATACCATTGATTACAGTGGCTAGTTTCGGGAACTTATGTTCGTTTTTCAATACGTTAATGTATTCATAACCGGCTTTGGGAGTAACATCGGCACGGCATACATATACACACATGTCAGCTACGCGGCCAATGATAGCGGTATCAGTTACCATACCGATAGGGGCGGTATCCAGAATGACGTAATCGTAACGGGATTTCAGTTGGTTGATAGCGTTATCTAATGCATCGCGGGCTACCAGTTCGGTAGGGTTAGGAGGTACCGGGCAACCGGGCAGGATATCCAGGTTTGGGCTGATGTCGGAACGCTGAATCATATCGAATAGGTTGACATTCTCGGGATCACTCAGGTAGTTGGTGATACCTTCGGCACGGCGGCTCAAATTGAACACCTTGTTTAAACCGGGTTTGCGGATATCCATACCGACTACAATCACTTTTTTACCTAGGAAGGCTAAGCTGACCGCGGTGTTACCTGCTACAAAGGACTTACCTTCGCCCGGTTGGGTGGAGGAGAAGAGGACCACTTTGTCATCCTTACCCAGCATAAAGAGCAGGTTAGTACGAAGTCCGCGGAAGGTTTCTTCCATAATATCGTTCTTGTTCTCGCGAACCACGATGGCACCCTTTTCTGGTTTAGCACACTTCGGCAGTTCGGCCAAAATGCCCACATTGGTGATGCGTTCCACATCTTCGCGGTTTTCAATTTTATATTTTAGTAAGTCGCGCAGGTATACAAAACCTACTGGAATGGTAAGACCTAGTATAAGTGCTACTAATGCTGCCATTTTCTTTTTAGGTGAAACTGGGTCTTTATCTGGCAGTGCCTCTTCAATGATGCGTCCGTTGGTAGCGGTGGCTGCCAGGGTGATGGCATTTTCTTCTCGCTTTTGCAACAACATGATATAAAGCTGTGCCTTGATTTCCTGCTGACGAGCCATGCTCAGGAATTCTTTTTCCTGCTGGGGCGCATTGCTGATGCGGCCTTCAAATTTGCGGGCCTGGCGTTCCAAATCAGCCTTGGTAATTTGAAGTCCCTTCAATACGCTGGTGACGGTGGTCTGCACATTGTGACGGGTGGCTTCGATGCCCGTATTCATATTGACTACTGCCGGGTTGGTTTCAGATGAAGTGAGCAGCAGGCGTTTGCGTTCAATCAGCATCGAATTGTATTTGTCTATCAACTGACTTAGGTCTTTATCCTGTAAACCGACATTGGCTGGAATGACTTCGTGTGCATTTGCCGGATTGTTGATATAGTCGCGCAAGAACTCTACCAAACGAATTTGAGTCTGGTTTTCGATACGAAGTTGTTCGTACTTGGAGTTTTCCTCCAATGCCAATTGGGCATCGCTGGTCAAATCGGTCAGACCTGATTTCTGTTTGAAGTCGGCTAACTGAGTTTCGGTAGTGCCTAATTCCTGATTAATAATCTGGATGCGGTCTTCAATAAATTCAGCCGATTTCATGGCTACCTCGTTTTTCTCGTCATTGGCATCTTGATTATAGAAAGCGACTAAGCAGTTTATAAAATCGATAGCACGCTGGCGGCTTGTATTTTGGACAGCCATTTGAGCGATAGTTGTTGTCTTTGATGCTGCATTTACGGCTAAATGCTCTCTATAAGTTTTAGCTGAAGCTGTTGGTGAACTTATGTGAGATATTAGTTCGATATTTCCGCTGTTTTCTTTTTGCCATTCAGCTAATAAAGAGTCTTTAACTGTTATACTGAGTACGCCCACAGGCATAGGGAAAACAGCCGGTAGTTTGTCAAAAGTCTTTTCAATTTCGAGCTCTTTTTCGTTTAATACGTATTCTGCTTTGGCCTTCAGGTGATTATCCGGAGTGTAGGTGAGATGTAATTTGATGTTACCTTCCAGCTTGTCTGCTTCTTCTGGTGACATGTAAACTTCCAATGGAGAAGTCTTGTAGAGTGGAGTGGTGTAGCCAAAGAAATGTTTTTCTCCAATAGAAATGTACAAGCCTAAATTGGTAATGACTTTTTTAATCAATGTACGTGATTTGAGTATTTCCACTTCATTTTCGAAGTTGTTACTCATGGAGAAGCCGCCCATGCTTTGCAGGGCTTCCAATGCGCCGCTGGCAGCACCCATGGAACGGTTGCGCGATTCGTCTTCTTTAATCAGCACACTGGCAGTCACGTTATATACCGGTGCCTGATAGCGCAGGTACACAAAGGCCAGTACCAGGCACACCAGTACGCTGGCTACGAACCAAGGCCAGTACACCAGATACTTGAAAATGATTTCGTAAAGATTGAACGAGTTTTCTTCCGGATTTTCCGGTGTCATATTGTTGATGTTTTGTTCAGTCATAACAGCTATATGCGAAAAATTAGTGAATGGATTAGCGAAGGATATTGACAATCAAACTGGCAATGGATACCAGGATGGAAGTGGCCGAGATGACGGTGGTAGTGGTGTTACCGATGTCAGAGTTCTTGGCCTTGGTCTTGTTCGGAGTGACATAGAGAATGTCGTTCTGACGCAGGTAGAAGTAGGGCGACAGCACCAGGTCGCTCTTGGTCAGGTCGAGTTCCTTGATTTCGCGCTTGCCGTCGGCGTCTTCACGAATCAGCTTCACGTTGGTACGCACGCCATACACGGTCATATCGCCCGCCATGGCCAGGGCTTCCAGCACGTTCACTTTTTCGTTGCTCACGGTGAAGGTACCCGGGCGGGCCACTTCGCCCAGCACGGAAATTTTATAGTTGGCCATGCGCACGGTCACGATGGGCGCTTCTTTCAGATAGGGAGTCAGTCTTTCGCGAATCAGGTCTTCTGCCTGGTTCTTGGTAAGTCCGCCCACCTGCAGACGGCCCAGCACCGGGAAGTCGATTTCCCCTTTGTTGTTCACTAAGTACTGTTGTAAACTGGGTTGGCTAGTGGTACTAATGTTGGTGAGTGCCGCATTCAGCGGAGTTTGCACCGTCAGGTTGAACGGAGCGGATGCCTGCGGGTCGGTGGTGTTGATGGTGATGCTCAGCAGGTCTTTCGGCATGATCTTAGCATCGTAGAGCGGAATCTCTTTTCCGTAGTTGTTTACCACTTCAGGGTCTTGCAGATAAGGTACTTTCTTGTAAGAAGTACATCCGGCTGTCAGCGTCAGCGTGACCGCCAGGCAGGCAATCTTGTGTAATCTCATATCTCTTTACGTCTTTGAATTTCCAGTTTCGCTTGTCCGGCGGGGCACAATCCATGCGTCCAGGGCGTGCTTCGCCGTTACCGCTCCCATGCGCAAGGCCGGGAAGGTAAGCTCTTGTTTTTTGTAATAGCGCTGCAAAGGTAATATTTATTTTGTTGGAAAGCAACGTTTTTGGGCGGTTTTCTGCCTTCTGGAACACGGATATGTATGTTTGGACAAAAAAATTAAGCGCGTTTGTGTCAAAATGCTTCGGCGTTTGAAGGAAAACGTGCTTGCGTTTCGGGTGAAATGTACTTGCGTTTGAGG
>ULRU01060085.1_pt1 | contig 31721 bp, 58 predicted proteins | sample 1955831 | NCBI WGS metagenome assembly ULRU01 (sample SAMEA4835693, study PRJEB28245) | human gut metagenome | biome: gut microbiome; material: fecal sample | place: Denmark | collected 2008 | reverse complement strand
GGCTGCGAATCCCCCAAAAAATCAAAAAGAAAAGTTTTAGCTGGTTCAATCTTGCTAAATCTTGCTAAATCTTGCTAAATCTTGATAATCTCAAAGCAAAAGGAAATTATAGGGCTATATGGTCATATTTTGGCTCGTATGAGTGTGTTTATATCATAGCGATATAATTCCAGTCTAATTAACTTAACGCTCACAGGAACGAAAATATAAGTTTTAAACGATATAACCACATTTAAAAGAAAGGACAATATGAAAACACAAAACGGTGGCAGACCCACAATTTTACCTAAGATGTATGAAGAACCGCTTTTTAGTCAAATCATTGATAAAATTGAATCAGGCTGTAATGACAGAGAAATCTACACCAGTTTGCATTGTTCTGCTAAAACTTTTAGAAAGTGGCGAGATGACAATATAAAGGCGTATGACGAAGCTAAAAGCATTGCTAGGGGAAATCTATTAGAACTAGCCGAAAGTGCCTTAGCGAGCAAACTGACGGTCAGAACGCTAAAAGAAACAGAAACAATCTACGACGCTGATGGAAACGTTGAAAAAGTAAAGGTTAAAGAAAAAGAGCTGGACAAAGATAGCTTAGTAGCAATGATGGTTGCTAAGGCTGGAAACCCTGAACTTTATAACCCTACTGAATGGCGGAGATTGCAACAGGAAGAATCAAGCGCTCATGACCTTAAAGCTAAAATTGAAGAACTTGACGACTATAAACTAAGTAAGTATGAAACACCAAAAATTGAAGTTCCGGAGGGGTTTGAATGAAATTAAAATGGGAATTCTTTTCATTAATGCCTAATGGGTTAATATGTAAAAGATGTGGTGCAGAAACCACTAGACGAGAATTAGAACGCTTTTAGAAAGAACAGACCATGTGTAGACATAATTTAACTATTTTAGAAAGAATTAGCGGCGGAGATTATCCATGTTACTTAGAGAAGTGTATCAAATGCCATAAGAAGTTCAAAGTTATTTATAACACATTTGGAAAAGATTTTCCTATTAGTTTGGAAGAAGTATAATATGTATTATTTAAATAAAATGTTGGAATACAACAAAGAAAACGGCATTATTATTAATAAGTACATTCGTAAGACTATTCAGAAGCAAATACGCATTCATAATAAGTATATTTATCGCTATGACCGTGTTACACAAGCTATTGAGTGGATACAAGACAACTTCTATTTGACTACTGGTAACCTGATGAAAATCGAGCTATTACCGCCACAAATTTGGTGGTATGAGTTAATGCTTGGTTATGATATGGTCGATGAAAAAGGCGTTCAGGTCAATCTAGTTAATGAAATTTTCCTTAATCTAGGGCGTGGTTCTGGTAAATCAAGTTTAATGGCTACGCGCGTGCTTAACTGGATGATTTTAGGCGGACAATATGGTGGAGAGAGCTTAGTTATTGCATACGATAATACACAGGCTAGACACGTATTTGACCAAGTTCGGAATCAAACGGAAGCAAGCGATACATTAAGAGTGTACAATGAAAACAAAATTTTCAAGAGTACAAAACAAGGGCTAGAATTCACTTCTTTTAAAACCACTTTCAAAAAGCAAACAAATGATACTTTACGAGCGCAAGGTGGTAACAGTTCACTAAATATATTTGATGAAGTTCATACCTATGGCGAAGATATAACAGAATCAGTCAATAAAGGTTCACGACAAAAACAAGATAACTGGCAAAGTATTTATATCACTTCTGGCGGACTTAAACGAGACGGTTTATATGATAAACTTGTTGAACGCTTCAAATCAGAAGAAGAATTTTACAATGATAGGTCGTTCGGATTGCTTTACATGTTAGAAAATCATGAGCAGGTCAAAGATAAAAAGAATTGGACTATGGCATTACCTCTTATTGGTCATGTTCCTAAGTGGTCAGGAGTTATTGAGGAGTATGAACTTGCGCAAGGCGACCCAGCGTTACAGAATAAGTTCTTAGCGTTTAATATGGGCTTGCCTATGCAGGACACAGCTTACTACTTCACTCCACAAGACACTAAACTAACAGAATTTAACTTATCTGTATTTAATAAAAATAGAACTTATGTCGGAATTGACCTATCCTTAATTGGCGATTTAACCGCTGTGTCGTTCGTTTGTGAGTTAGAGGGTAAAACTTACAGTCATACACTTACTTTCTCTGTACGGTCTCAATATGAGCAACTAGACACAGAACAACAAGAGTTGTGGACTGAATTTGTTGACAGAGGCGAATTAATCTTACTTGATACGGAATACATTAATGTAAATGACTTAATACCATATATTAATGACTTTAGAACCAAAACAGGGTGCAGACTTAGAAAAATCGGATATGACCCAGCACGCTACGAAATTTTAAAAGGGTTGATTGAGCGTTACTTCTTTGATAAAGACGGAGATAACCAAAGAGCAATTCGACAAGGTTTCTCAATGAATGATTATATCAAGCTGTTAAAATCTAAGCTAGTCGAAAATAAACTTATCCATAACCAAAAAGTTATGCAATGGGCTTTAAATAATACTGCTGTTAAAATCGGACAAAGTGGGGACTATATGTATACTAAAAAACTTGAAAAAGATAAAATTGACCCTACTGTTGCTTTGACAATGGCTCTAGAAATGGCAGTGTCAGATGAAGTATAATGTTGACACAGTTCGAGAAAGTGGTTGGTATAATAAAAAAGAATGGTTGGCTGTCCGTGATTATGTAAGACAACGTGATAAGATGACTTGCGTAAGATGTGGCGCATTCGGTGCTAAAAAATACGAAGTAGACCATATTATAGAACTAACTTGGGAAAATCTTGATGATTGGAAAATAGCGCTGAACCCTGATAACCTACAACTCCTTTGTAAGTCTTGCCATAACAAGAAGACAAGCGAGTATAAACGTGGGAAAGGTGTGAGTTTATGGTAGAAAGGAGAAAAATTGAACTTATTCGGAAAAGTGGTATCATTTTCACGTGGAAAGCTAAACAATGATACTCAAAGAGTTACAGCGTGGCAAAATGAAGCGGTAGAATATACAAGTGCCTTTGTGACTAACATTCATAATAAAATAGCTAACGAAATAACAAAAGTAGAATTTAATCATGTTAAATATAAAAAGTCTGATGTCGGTTCTGACACTTTGATTAGTATGGCAGGGTCTGATTTAGATGAAGTCCTCAATTGGAGCTCTAAGGGCGAACATAATAGCATGGAGTTTTGGCAGAAAGTAATTAAAAATTTGCTATGCACGCGCTATGTTGACCTGTACCCTATATTTGATAGTGAAACAGGCGACCTATTAGACTTACTGTTTGCTGACGATAAAAAAGAATATAAACCTGAAGAATTAGTCAGGCTTACCAGTCCTTTTTATATCAATGAAGACACAAGTATTTTAGATAATGCTCTAGCTAGTATTCAAACTAAGCTGGAACAAGGTAAATTGCGTGGCTTATTGAAAATTAATGCCTTTCTTGATATTGATAATACACAGGAGTATCGAGAAAAAGCACTAGCAACAATAAAGAACATGCAAGAGGGTTCTAGTTACAACGGTTTGACGCCAGTTGATAACAAGACAGAAATTGTAGAACTTAAAAAAGATTATTCTGTTTTAAACAAAGATGAAATTGACCTTATTAAATCGGAACTTTTGACAGGTTACTTTATGAATGAAAATATTTTGCTTGGTACTGCTACGCAAGAACAACAAATTTATTTTTATAACTCTACTATCATTCCTTTACTGATTCAACTTGAAAAGGAACTGACTTATAAACTGATTTCAACAAACCGCAGACGAGTAGTTAAGGATAATTTATATTATGAACGCATAATCGTAGATAACCAGCTATTTAAGTTTGCAACTTTGAAAGAATTAATTGACTTGTATCACGAAAATATTAATGGGCCTATTTTTACACAGAATCAGCTTCTTGTTAAAATGGGCGAGCAACCAATCGAGGGTGGAGATATTTACATAGCTAACCTTAATGCAGTTGCTGTTAAAAACCTAAGTGATTTACAAGGCAATAGAAAGGACGTAACAAGCACAGATGAAACTAATAACCAATAGTGCTGAAATTAAAGTAACTGAAAACGAGGACGGTTCTAAGTCGTTCCAAGGTATTGGGTCAGAAGTTGGTGTAGAGAATCGTAACGGTATTATCTTGACCCCTAACTGTATTGAGTTTGCTAGAGAACGATATCCATTGCTATATGAACATGGATCTGGCTCTAGCGAAGTCATCGGGGACGCAAAGGTTTACTATGATTTAGCTACTAATAAATACTTGACTGACTTTACACTTTATGACAATGCACCAAACATTAATAAGGCTGTGGAAAATGGCGCGTTTGATTCACTATCAATTGCCTATTATATTACAGATTATACTTTTGATGATAATGACGCTCTAGTTGTAAATAAAGCACAGTTTAAAGAGATTTCTCTTGTTTCAGTACCAGCAGACCCTAACGCAAAATTTATTCAAAATGCCTTAGGCGAAGAACTCACAGAAGAACGCAACAAAATTATTGAAAGCCGTAACGCTTTGAAAGAAATTGAGGATATTAAAAAGAAATATGAATAAACCTGATTTAATTGAAAAACAGAACCGCTTGGCAGAACTTAAAGAAAATAACGTATCTTTAAAATCTCAAATTAGTGCCTTTGAAGTAAAAAACGCAATTGAAGATTTGCCAAAAGTACAAGAATTAGAAAAAACACTTTCAGAAAATTCGATTGAAATTATCAAAATTGAGAACGAACTTAACGCACAGGAAGAAAAACCAAAAGGAAAAGCAAAAATGACAAACTTTATTGAATCACAAAACGCTGTAACAGAATTTTTTGATGTATTGAAAAAGAACTCTGGAAAGTCAGAAATTAAAAACGCTTGGAATGCAAAACTTGCTGAAAATGGTGTAACTGTTACAGATAAAACTTTTGAGCTTCCACGTAAATTGGTTGAATCAATCAACACAGCTTTGTTAAATACTAACCCAGTGTTCAAAGTATTCCATGTTACAAATGTCGGCGCTTTGCTCGTATCACGCTCATTTGATTCAGCTAATGAAGCACAAGTCCACAAAGACGGACAACAAAAAACAGAACAGGCTGCAACACTCACTATTGATACTCTTGAACCTGTAATGGTTTATAAATTGCAATCACTTGCTGAACGTGTTAAACGACTTCAAATGTCATATTCTGAACTTTACAACTTGATTGTAGCTGAACTTACACAAGCCATTGTTAATAAAATTGTTGACCTTGCGCTTATTGAGGGTGACGGAACAAACGGTTTTAAATCAATTGACAAAGAAGCAGACGTCAAAAAAATCAAAAAGATTACTACAAAAGCTAAATCAGCAGGAACAACTCCATTTGCTAACGCTATTGAAGAAGCGGTTGACTTTGTTCGTCCTACTGCTGGTCGTCGTTATTTGATTGTTAAAGCAGAAGACCGTAAAGCCTTGTTAGATGAGTTACGCCAAGCGACCGCTAACGCTCACGTTCGTATTAAAAATGATGACGCTGAAATTGCTTCAGAAGTTGGAGTTGATGAAATCATTGTCTATACAGGTACAAAGGATGTTAAACCTACTGTATTAGTAGACCAAAAATATCATATCGATATGCAAGACATTACAAAAGTTGACGCATTTGAATGGAAAACTAATAGCAACATGATTTTGGTTGAAACACTAACAAGCGGACACGTTGAAACTTATAACGCTGGTGCAGTAATTACAGTAGCATAAGAATAAAATGGAGGAAGTAAATGATAGATTATATTAAGGTCTATTGTGGTATTCCGATTTTAGTAACAGCTTATGATAGTAAACTTATCTTATTCCGTTCAATAGCTATTAAATTGCTAGAAAAAAATGGTATTAAAGCTGACGAAACAAGCGTATTAGTTAAAGACTTTATTTCTTGTTATTGTCGGCTTAATATTGTTGATGAACCAGCAGAACAATGGCGAAACGCTGAAATGAAACGTCTGGCTTCTTTGCAAGAGTTAATGTATTATGGAGGTATTTGATGATATTTTCACAAGTTACATTGCAAGTTGAGAAGACTGTTAAGAAAAAAAACGGTGCGGAAGACAATGTTATAAATCCTATCACTTTGCCAGCAGTCAAACAGAGAATTAGTCAGTCAAGACTTGATGAGTTTTCTATGATCGGACTAGGTAAAAATGTACGGTATGAGCTTAACGGAATCGGAGAAATGGAAGACTTGATTTTCAACTATTTCTTAGACGAAAAAGGCGAAACTTTCAAACGTACAACATGGGAAAGAAACCCTAAGAATAACAAGATGATTTTAGAAGGAGTCGTGAGTAACGGGATATGAATGAATTTGATTCTTATATAGATTGGTACAACAATTTACTTACAATGCCTTTAAATGACGTTATTTTAGGCGTTAAGGACACGATAGAAGACAAGACGGTATATTTATCACTTAGTGATTCAAAGGTGCTTAAAATGGATAATACGAGCTTTGTCATGGGCTACTATTATCAAGTTGTTTTATCTGTTAAAGACGTTGATGATGAACTTGTTGGACTAGTCGGAGATGTTTTGCAAAACGGTTGGAATATGACAAACTGGTCAGAGAATAGCCATTTGTACAATTATACTGGTACTGTTTATTTGCCTTGTGGTGCAGGTGGTCAAGCATGGCAGTAAATTTAATTGATACAGCAAGCATAGCTAAAGAAATGCAATCGAAAGTAACAGAACGCATGGGCGATTGGTTTGAAGCAGAGTTTAAGGCGAAAGCAAATAGCGCAAGCCGAAGAACTAGATTAATCAGAAGCCACGGTCATACCTATACTTATGCTAGATACCAAAATACTGGGCAATTGTCAGGAAACTTAAAGCAAGTTAAAAAAGGCGATAAAATAGTCGTTAATGCAGGTACTAGGGCTAATTATTCTAGCGGTTATCATGGTATGTACTTCTTAGTTGAGAAAAAGGGTATGCAAGATGTCAAAACAACATTGAAAAAAGGCGCTAATTATGCTAATTCAATGAAATTATAAAAGTAGAAAGTGAATTAATTACATTTGATTGAAATTAACAATAATGGTGTTTTTTAATGAGTTTAGATAATTTTAGAAATAGAACGATTATATGGGATACGGTTAATAAAGACTTCCCTCAGCCAATACAAATAATGCAAGGCGATGTCAATGCTAGAACGTCATTAATTAAAATAGTTGATAACGGAACTGAAATTGATTTAACTGGTCATTCATTAAAACTTACATATCAATACACTAATAGTAGTAATTCTGGTTTTGTTATGATCCCTCCTAAGGACTTAGCTAAGGGAGAATTTATTTTGGTAATTCCTACCGAAATGACAGCGACAGGAGTTATTGAAGCGAACTTAATACTTCTCAATAAAGACAAAGAGCAAGTTATTGTCAGTAAGAATCTTACATTTATATCAGACAGTTCTACTGTTTCTGATTTAGCTCAAGAAATAAATAATAATATTGATGATTTTACGAAATTATTATTAGAAAAAATGCCACAAGTACTGCGTAGTGAGTTGAATGATTTGCATGCTCAAACTGAATCAAACAAGAGCAATATTGAGCTTAAAGCAAATTTAGCTGATATGACTAGCTTACAAAGCGCAATGACAGACCTAAAAAATGAAGTAGAAGCATTTGGTATTAGTCCTGAAAATTTAGTTACTATAAAATCGCTATTAGATGCAATCGCAAGTAACGTCAGTGAATCAGAAGTAGTTGAACTAATAAATTCAGTAAAGGTTTTAACAAGTAATATTTCTCTTATGAGTAACGGAGATTACTCCCCTAAGGCTAATCAAACTGATTTAGAAAGTTTACAGCATACTGTTAATGACCATTCGGCAACCATTTCAACAAAAGCCAATCAAACGGATTTAGACAACTTACAAGCTACTGTTGATAAACAAGGTGTTGCAATTTCAACAAAAGCTGAACAATCAGAGTTATTAAGCACAATTCAAAATGTCGCAACTGCTCAAGAAACAGCAACTAAAGCTGAAAGTGAAGCCAAAAATGCAATGGCAAAGGCTACCGAAGTACAAGCGAACAGTTTACCACTTAATGGAAAAGCTGTTAGTGCAAGTAAACTGGAAACACCTAGAAAACTCGGAGTAAATCTTCAATCCTCATCATTTCAATACTTTGACGGGACTGCTGATGCAACTAATATTGGAGTTTCAGGGGTGCTTCCTATTGCTAACGGAGGTACGTCAACAAGTGACGGAGTTATAAATACAATAGCTTATTCCAACAGCGCAGACGGAACGGACGATTTCACGACTGTTTATCCGAATCTTAATTTGATAGAGGGCAGCAAAGATTTTAGCGGATTTTGGGGGATTGAGGATTGGGTAACTGACGGTACATATAAAGGTCTAACTGTTAAGAAAAGAACTGGCCAATGGAACGGTATTTACAAATTGTTTACAGCACCAAAAGACGGTGTTTATACTTTTTCAGCTTATGTTAAAAGTTCAGGAAGTTCGGCAAATATAGCTAAATATATTTTAGCAAGTGGTAATGAACCATCTACAAAGATTATTGGAAATAATTTTGACTGGGTTAGAGATAGCGAGACTTTAAAATTAAAAGAAAAAGATGCAGTTATTATTAGCTATAACATATCTGGTTATGGTTCAGATACAATTTTATGGACTGCTGGACATAAGTGGGAACAAGGCTCAGTCGCTACTCCTTGGATGCCTTCAGCTAGAGAAGTCACGGTTGCAGACTATCCAAAGTATGTAGGGTTTAGTAATAGCATTAAACCAAATAAGAAAAGTTCTGATTACAAATGGCTACCAATGGGGTTAGTATCAATTGATAGGGCTACTGGCCTACTTAAGCCTGCGGTCATGGGTATAGATTATGCTCAAGCTCACCCAGTTGGCTCGGTAGTCACAAATACTTCAAGTTCATCATCAGGGTATTCTACCGGAACATGGGAAAACATCGGTTCAGCAGTAATTGGTTCAGTAACAGTATATCATTGGCAACGCACTGCATAAAAAATAAAAAGGAAAATAAAAAATGAAATTAGATTATAACTCACGTGAGATTTTCTTTGGTAATGAAGCTCTAATCGTAGCTGATATGTCAAAGGGAAGCAACGGAAAACCAGAGTTCACTAACCATAAAATTGTAACTGGTTTAGTATCAGTTGGTTCAATGGAAGACCAAGCGGAGACAAACAGCTATCCGGCTGATGACGTACCAGACCATGGAGTTAAAAAAGGTGCTACCTTACTTCAAGGCGAAATGGTATTCATTCAAACAGACCAAGCGCTTAAAGAAGAAATTTTAGGTCAACAAAGAACAGCAAATGGCTTAGGTTGGTCTCCTACTGGTAATTGGAAAACGAAATGCGTTCAGTATCTTATTAAAGGGCGCAAACGTGATAAAGTTACAGGAGAGTTTATTGACGGTTACCGTGTAGTCGTTTATCCAAATTTGAGACCAACAGCAGAAGCTACAAAAGAATCAGAAACAGATTCAGTAGACGGTGTAGACCCTATCCAATGGACTTTGGCAGTACAAGCGACTGATTCAGATATTTATTTGAATGGAAATAAAAAAGTCCCTGCTATTGAGTACGAAATTTGGGGAGAACAAGCAAAAGACTTCGTCAAGAAAATGGAAAGCGGACTGTTCATTATGCAACCTGATACAGTTCTAGCTGGTGCAATTACACTTGTAGCTCCTGTTATTCCTAATGTAACTACTGCTACAAAGGGTAATAATGACGGAACAATCGTAGTGCCTGACACTTTGAAAGATTCTAAGGGTGGAACTATAAAAGTAACATCAGTGATTAAGGACGCACATGGAAAAGTAGAAACAAATGGACAACTTGCTCCGGGTGTCCATATCGTAACGTTCTCCGCTGACGGTTATGAAGATGTTACCGCAGGAGTTTCAGTAACTGACCATTCATAAGACTAAAAATTAAATAAGTAAAGGAATATATACACAAAATGGCAAAACAATTAAGCACAGCACGTAAATTTAAAATGATTACAGGGAAAGACCTTTTCCAGCAACAAAAAGCAATGGATACAGAGCTTAAAAAAGAAGACGGAGAAATTACTGATGTAATGGAGTTCGTTCAATATGGTTTATACTTGGCTCTTTTTCAAGATAACATTGTAAAAGCAAAAAGCGACTTCTCTGACTTCCGTTCTAGCTTTGAGTTCGATACTGACGGTAAAGGACTTAAAGAACTTGTCGAACTGTGGCAGAAAGAGATTTAATGAGCTGAAAGGACTGTAAATGATTTTAAAACATGCAATTAGATACTTAGAACTAACTGGTTCGGACTTTATTACAGATTTGAAAGACTTTGCAGACCTACAAAATTCTTTTGTCGCTGGATATATTCCTGATGACTTTACAGAGCAAATGGAGAGCTTTACAGACAAGTTATTGATACTTTGGGTAGACTGTAACGGAGGACTGCAAAACGCCTTAGACGACAAAACAGAGCTTCCTACAACTAACGAGTTAATTAATATCTTCTGTAAGACTGTTTTTATTAAAGAAAAAGAGAAAACGGAAGACGATACAGTCTTCTTTTCTTCTAGTTCATTGATTAAGAAAAAGAAAGATACTGTAAAGGAAAATAAAACTTTAGAACTTTTGACTGTTTTAGGCAATAACGAAATTGATATAACACAGTTCATGGAAATGGAATTAGAACTTGTTTATAAATTAATCGAACTTATTGCAGAGAAAAAGAAAGAGGAAAAAGAAAAAGAGAAAAGGCGTAAAAGAAAGGGTATGTAATGGCAAGTAATGCAACGTTTGAGGTCGAGATATACGGTAATACCACAAAGTTCGAGAACTCACTTAAAGGCGTTAATACCGCAATGTCAGGTCTTAGAGGAGAAGCTAAAAACTTAAGAGACGCTCTAAAACTTGACCCAACAAATACCGATAAAATGGCGCAATTGCAAAAGAACTTGCAAACGCAGTTGGGCTTATCACGTGACAAAGCAACAAAATTAAAACAAGAACTTTCTAGTGTAGACAAAAGCTCCCCAGAAGGTCAAAAGAAATGGCTACAACTTACTAGAGACCTAGGCACAGCAGAAACACAAGCTAATAAGCTAGAAGCCGAAATAAAGCAAGTCGAGGGCGCTATTAGTTCAGGCTCTTGGGGCATTGACGCTAAAATGGACATTAAAGGTGTCAATAGCGGAATTGAGGACATGAAGTCACGCTTTAGCGGTCTTAGAGAGATTGCTGTTGGTGCATTCAGGCAAATCGGTTCAAGTGCTGTCAGTGCTGTTAGTAATGGCTTAAGAGGTTGGGTATCTAGCGCAATGGATACCCAGAAAGCCATGATTTCATTGCAAAATACAATGAAGTTCAAAGGCAGTGGGGAAGAGTTTGATTATGTAAGCAAATCTATGCAGAATCTTGCTAAAGATACAAATGCAAATACTGAAGATACTATTAAACTTTCAACGACCTTTATTGGTTTAGGAGATACTGCTAAATCAGCAGTTAGTAAAACGGAAGCATTAGTAAAAGCTAACCAAGCATTTGGTGGTACTGGCGAACAATTAAAAGGTGTAGTTCAGGCTTACGGTCAGATGTCAGCAAGTGGTAAAGTCACAGCTGAAAACATCAATCAGCTAACAGATAATAACACAGCTCTTGGTTCAGCGCTTAAATCGACTGTTATGGAAATGAACCCAGCGTTAAAACAGTATGGTTCGTTTGCTAGCGCTAGTGAAAAGGGTGCTATATCAGTTGAAATGCTGGATAAGGCTATGCAGAAACTTGGTAAAGCAGGTGGTGGAGGAGTAGCTACTATTGGTGACGCTTGGGATAGTTTCAATGAAACATTATCACTAGCATTACTTCCTACACTTGACGCTTTAACTCCTATTATTAGTGGTTTAATTGATAAAATGAGCGGTTGGGGCGAAAGTGCTGGTCAAACTATAACAAATGTTATTAAGTATTTTCAAGACTTGTTTCAAAAAATGCAAGAAAATGGAACCACTTTAGCCTTTTTAGAGGCTTGGGATAATATAAAAAGCGCATTTAATTCCATAGTTTCTATTATAGGGAAGGTCATAAATGCATTTCTTGGAATAAATACAGAAACAGCGAAAAATTCAACAAGTATAGATAACGTAGCAAAGACCATAGCTAAATTCGCTGGTAAATTTTCAGAAGTCACGAAAAAAATAGCTGATTTTCTGGAAAAAATTAGTAAAAGCAAGGAAGCAATAGATAATATAAAAGTAGCTTTAGTTGCTCTTGCTGGTGCTTTCGCAGCTTTAAAAGTCATTAATGGAATTGTTAAGGCGATTGAGCTTTATAATAACGTAGTTAAAATTGGAACAGCTATACAAGGTGCTTTCAATGCTATAATGGCTATGAATCCATTCGTGGCTCTTGGCATAGCAATCGCAGCCATTGTTGCTAGTCTAGTTTACTTTTTCACTCAAACCGAAACAGGTAAAAAGGCTTGGGCTGGTTTTGTAGACTTCTTACAGAGTGCATGGGACAAAATAGTTGAGTTCTTTAGCGGTATTGGTCAATGGTTTGCTGATATATGGAACGGAGCAGTTGACGGAGCTAAAGGCATTTGGCAAGGCTTAGTCGATTGGTTCAGTGGAATTGTACAAGGTATTAAAGATATTTGGGACAGAATAAAAACATTCTTTACTACCTTATGGACAAATGTTGTTACTGGTATTCAAACGGCATGGGCTGGAGTTACAGGTTTCTTCACAGGGCTATTTGATGGTGTTAGAAATGTTGTAGCAAAGGTCTTTAATGCAATTGGCGGTTTTGCTGGGAAAGCTTGGGAATTCATTAAGTCAATATGGAATACTGTTATAAGCTTCTACGCCGGAATATTTGATGGTGTTAGAAATGTTGTAGCAAAGGTCTTTAGTGCACTAGGTAGCTTTGCCGGGAAAGCTTGGGAATTCATTAAGTCAATATGGAATACTGTTATAAGCTTCTACGCCGGAATATTTGATGGTGTTAGAAATGTTGTAGCAAAGGTCTTTAGTGCACTAGGTAGCTTTGCCGGGAATGCTTGGAATGCAATAAAAAATGTATTTAGTGGAGTCGGTAGCTTCTTTAGTGATATATTTGACGGTGCTAAAAATATAGTTAGCGGAGTATTCGACGCTCTTGGCGGCTTTGCTTCTAATGCTTGGAATGCAATAAAAAATGTATTTAATGCTGTTGGCGGCTTCTTTAGTAGAGTATTTGACGGTGCTAAAAATATAGTTAGCGGAGTATTCGACGCTCTTGGCGGCTTTGCTTCTAATGCTTGGAATGCAATAAAAAATGTATTTAATGCTGTTGGCGGCTTCTTTAGTAGAGTATTTGACGGTGCTAAAAATATAGTTAGCGGAGTATTCGACGCTTTTGGAAATGTTGCTTCTAATGCTTACAACTCAATAAAAAATGTATTTAATGGTATTGGCGACTTCTTTAGTGATATATTTGGAGGAGTGAAAAATACGATAGATAACGTTCTAGGCGGTGTAGAAAATACAATTAAAAATATCAAAGGTTCAATTGATTGGGTTTCAAAAAAAGTTGGCGGAATGTTCAAAGGTTCAATGGTAGTAGGCTTAACAGATATTAACTTATCTTCTAGCGGTTACGGTCTAAGCACTAACAGCGTATCAAGCGACAATAGAACTTACAACACATTTAACGTACAAGGCGGTGCTGGTCAAGATGTTTCTAACTTAGCACGAGCAATCAGACGAGAATTTGAACTAGGGAGGGCTTAATGGTAAGGCAGTATAAAATACATACCAACTTAGACGGAACAGATGATAAAGTTTGGGACGTCACAAATGGAAAAGTTAGATTTTATCAGCCCTCTAATTTAGGGTTACAATCAACTAATAATATTTGGCAAAGTAACGGTATCGGAGTAATGGGAACACGCTCAATCACTCAACCTCAAATAGAGTTCAAATTAGAAACGTTTGGCGAAACTTTAGAAGAAAATTATCAATTAATGAAAGACTTCGTAAATGATATACTTAGTAAAAAATTCGTTACACTTGAATATCAAACAGAGATTTTTCAGGTATATGCTGATTTAGCTTTAGCAGATGTCACAAAGACGGAGGGTTACGGTAAAAACGGAACTTTTAGCGAAAAGATAACATTTGATATAATCACAAAGTGGTACACTTACGAAAATCTAACTTTTGACATGGTTCAAAATGGTAAAGTTCTTTCTGGTAAATCTAAAATTTATGGTGGAACAGCACCAGGAAACTATAGATATGTCAAAGGAACTTCTTACACTTATTATGGAGAAAGCAATATAGACCGTTTAAGTCGTTGGGATATAAAAGACGAAATATTTAGTTTTATAGGGATATTATATCCGAAACTACCTAAAACACCTGCTGGAGTTAGATTTTTAGACGATATTGGAAATGAATATACTGCAATTGTATTCAAGACGGAAGAATTACAAGACTACATTTTAATAAATACAGATGTAAATGACGAAACTTATCAAGGTTGGAACGGAACGACTTCATTAAATTTATTCCCTGTAATGGACTTTGAGAGATTTAGAACACGTATAATCGAACATGGTCAAATGGAGTTAATCAACCTAAGTAAGGCAGAGTTTAAAATCAAGAGAAAGGCGGACTTCGTTTAATGTTAGAAGCCAATGTGTATGATAACTTTAATCCGAACTATTATAATATATCTGATTTTAACCTTCCTAATGGTAAAAAAGACAAAAGAGGTCTTCCGATACCTAAATCAAGATGTCAAGTTATTAACTACGAACTGTGGGAAACAGGTTATCTTTACACTTCATCAGCCACTTTGACCGTTTCGGTAGAAGTTGGCGATATTGTTCAAATTCTCTTTCCTGAAGTTGTTCCAATTGAGGAAGCTCTAGGTAAAAAGAAAAAGCTGAATTTAGATATGGTTTACCTTGTGACAGATGTAGATGAAAGTAATAAAGCTACGTTAAAGAACTATTTTTGGGCAATGATTGAAAGCCTAGACGTTCCTAATGCAATAACTAAAACGACAAATTTTGCTATCATTGATTATTTAATTGACCCCAATAAAAATAATTTAATGAGTTATGGTTATTTCTTTAATTCAACTATCTTTGCAGGAAAGGCTACGATTAACCGAAAAGCAGAAACTTCATCAGCTCATGACGTAGCTAAAAGGATATTTTCTAAAGTTCAATTTCAACCAACTACAACAATTCAACATGCTTCTTTTGGTGCAGACCCTAACTTAACAGACCCTAGAACTTTGTTATTTATTAATTTTGCTTCAAGGAACTGGAATAGAAAAAGAATCACAACAAGGGTAGATATCAAGCAAAGTGTTACAATGGACACGGAAACAATAGTAGAACGTTCGGCTTATAATTTTGCGATCGTATTCGTTAAAAGCTCAAATGCAGACGACTACAAAGACCCTCCTAAAATGTATACAGCAAAAAATAATGGAGATATCATTGATTATAGTGCTTATCATGGAGACGGAACAGATTTGCCAGAAGTAAGGACAGCTAAAACATTGTTTTATGATAGAGATGACCACGGAAACCCGCCAGATATATCTACTATTAAGGCTGAAATTTCTCCCTCTACAATCGTTACAAGGTTAATATTTAACCAAAATGAACTTTTGCCTTTATATGTTAATGACTTAGTAGATATATGGTATGAGGGTAAACTATATTCAGGATATATAGCAGACAGAGTTAAAACAGAGTTCAATGATAGGCTTATTTTTGTAGAAAGTGGAGATAAACCAAATGTTATATGAGTATGTAGCTACTTACGGAGACAAATATAGAATAGATAGCTTCACAGGGTACAGAGAACTTCGTAAAGACCATTTAGAACTTTTGTCAGGTAAAGTATACTATAATAGCGAAAGTACGCTTAGAATTGAAACCACGCTCTTGTATGAAGTCGGTCAATTTGTATCAATTGGTGGTTATCCTTATGGCGGTAGAAAATTTAGATTATTAGAATTATCAATTACTGATAACCCAGTTTTGGATAAAGCAAAGATAATTTCAAGAAAGGTCAAAAATGACAATTAAAAACTTTACATTTTTCAGTCCAAATAGTACAGAGTTTCCAGTAGGTTCAAACAATGACGGAAAGCTATACATGATGTTGACAGGAATGGACTACGGAACGATTAGGCGAAAAGACTGGTCAAAAACATTAAACACAGCACTTAACATTCAATATGTAAACACATCAATTATTGCAGGCGGGAGGTATTTTGAACTATTAAACGAAACAGTAGCTTTAAAGGCTAATTCTGTCAACTATATTCATGCAAATATTGACTTAACGCAAACAGCAAACCCTGTAAGTTTATCAGCCGAAACTGCAAATAATAGTAACCGTGTTGATATAAACAACGGTTCTGGCGTTTTGAAAGTTTGTTTTGATATTGTTACGACTTCAGGAACTGGTGTAACAAGCACTAAACCAATTGTTCAGACTAGCACTTTAGATAGTATTTCTGCAAATGATATGACAGTTAGCGGATCAATCAATGTACCAGTTCTAACTTTGACACTTCAGGTTGGTAATGGTTTGGAATTGCAACTTACTAAAAAGAACAATGATTTAGTAATTGTTAGGTTCTTTGGTAGTGTGTCAAATATACAAAAAGGGTGGAATCTGTCTGGGGCATGGGTAGATTTTCCATTTCAACCAACTGCTGTTCAAAGTCTTATTGGCCATTTTGCTGGAAGAGGTACCAGTTTCCATATTGATATAAACCCAAATGGTAGTATTACTTGGTGGGGGGAAAGCATTGGTAATACACCTATTGCAACACGTGGTAACGGAAGTTACTTCATTAAATAACAAAATAGAAAGCAAAACAAAATGGTAACTAGAATGATTTTAATAACTATCTTAATTTTAGCGATTCTTTTCGCTACATGGGTAAAAGATAGAGAAGCAATGAACCCACCTTTTAAACGTAGACTTGTGATTGACTTAACTGTTATATTCTCCCTGTGGGTTTTGTATGCAGTATTTTACTTCACTCAAACTCCCTCAACTTCTGATATTGCTAAAACTGTGATTAATGTAGCTTTGTTATACTTTGTAGGACAGTTTATTTATTTAATCGCAAAAATCAGTCCTATGTTTGACGGTTTGGTTAAACTTATTAAAAAGAATGGCGTAAATATTCCTGAAGCGGAAGAAGAACAAACGGAGGATAAAAAAGAATGAATATAACTAATGCTGGTGTACGTGGGTATAATCCTACTGGGGTTGTAATTCACAATGACGCTGGTTCAAACGGTGCTAACGCTGGCTTCTACAATAACTGGTTACCTAATCATAACCCTGAAAATGGCTTTGCTCATGTTTATATTGGAAATGACGGAAGATTGCAGGCTTCTGACTTCTCTAATATGGCATGGCATTGTGCTAACTCATACGGTAATGCAAATTATGCCAGTTGGGAAGTATGCCAGTCAGAGGGAGATTTAACCCAGTTCTTGAGGAATGAACAAGCGGTACTAGACGATGTAGCTAAGTACATGAAACAATGGGGTCTAACTCCTAATCATGATACCGTTAAGCTACATCAAGAGTTGTCATCTACTTCATGCCCTAGACGTTCAGTAGAAGCTCACGGAGGCACGGTAGAGAGTTGTCGCTCATACTTTATCACAGAACTAAATAAGCGCCTTACAACGCAAAACAATACACAAACAAATACAGAATTAGAGGACGACGATTTAATGAAATTTACATATACAAATGGCGATAAAACAACTTACTACTTCAATGGCGAAAAAGTTATCGCTCTATCACACCCAGACCAATTGGCAATTGTTCGTAAAACTTATAAAGAAACAACTGGCAAAGATCTTAAAAACTTCGATTGGAAAGGTTCGCCTATTGATATTCGTTTCATGCAAGCTAATGGAATTGATAAACCAATCATTGCTAAAAAATAATATGAAAAAGGCCTCACTTAATTGTGGGGCCTTCTTTTGTAAATGAAGATATTCTAATTTCTATTTTTTAATTTTGTTTTACCAAGCAGCCCATGCAGTTCCACCTGAACTTTGATAGATACTTACAGCTTTGTCTAGATAAGCCTGTGGACTTAATTTCGATACTTGCCCGTGTACGCTTTGATTAATCTGTAATAGTCCCCAGCATGATAGTCCATTTTCAACATAAGGGTTTCCGCTCGATTCCTTGTAAATAACATCAAGCCATTTACTAGAACTTACTCCTGTCTTACTTGCCATGTAATTCGCTGCTATTTCAGGACTAACGCTAGACCAATCACTTCCAATCGTACTACTAGTTGCTATGTTCGGTATCATTTCATCTTTTTCACTAACATGTTGACTTCCTCTATTATTAGATCGTTCAGTTTCCTCATCGTGTTCTCTTGCGATTCTGTCAACTTCGGCTTGTTTTTCAGCTTCAGCTCTTCGTTGATTTTCTTCACTAACTCGTTGTTCTTCAATTGCTTTCTCCTTAGCTTGCCTTATATGCTCATATTTTGCTTTCTCTTGCGTTTTAAACTCTTGTTCATATAATTGTGCCACAATATCATTAAAGCCCTTGTCAGCCTTTTTATGAGCGAATTGAATCAGCGCTATACTTCTAGTTGTGTCATCTGTTAAAATAAATATATTTATTCTCCTTTTATATGCTTCAATTGCTTACCTGATTAATTGCTTCAATAATATTATTGCCAGCATTTATTAGAATTTCATCACTTACAATTACATCCTTTCTTGAAAATAATTCGCTCTCGATCTTCATAAAGTGCATTGCTTTAGCTAAAAATTGAGCAGATGATTCATAATATAATGTTTCTAGTTCATCATCTGACAGCTGTGTTAAATCATCGTTAGCAAAAGTTGTAAGTTTTCGCTTAATCTCTTTGCCATTGTCATCTTCTTCTACAAAAAAACGTCTTACCATTTTTTCACTTCCTTACTTTTTATCTTTAAACCATTTTCAGTTATTTTGTATATATCGCCATTTTGGGAGACCATATACTTTTCTTTATATATTTTCATTTATTCATTCCTATAATTTCAAATTTTTCAATAATATACCGTTTAGAACCTAACTCAAAACTGATTAGATAATTATTGAAAGGATCTCTTTTGTTCAGGTCATTAGCAATCTTTCTAGCTATTGATCGTGGACGTTTTGAAGTATTAATCTTCCTTATGTATTCGTATAATATTATCTCATTGCCTCCCTTTGCATTTTACGCTTCAATCGTTGCTTATATAGATATTCTTTGCTTGGCTTTAAGCTATATAATAACTCATCTAGTAAGTCCATGGCTTCTCCGCCTGTTCCTGAATTATTCATTTTTTTAAGTGTAAGCTCGTGCATTTCATCATCATTGAAAAACATAGTAAGATAAGGGAATGCTACGGTATTCGGTAAACTCAAGCGTGATTTAGTTGTATGTAGTTTAGCCCATTTACCTGTTTCAGATTTAATTTTTAACTCAAGCTGGCTCATTCCGACACCTTGCTCTTTTAGTACGCTAGTAATTCTGTTGTATAATTCTTCATTTGTCATTATGCTATAAACTCCGTTATTTCTGTATGCTTTTTAACTTCATGTCTTTGTTCTTCTGGAAGTAATTCATTCCATTTTAAAGCCTCTTTTTTATTATAAAACTTACGTGATTTAATTTCTTTTTCCAATATCCAAGATACTGTGTAGTATGTAAATTCATCTTTCATTATCCAATTACTCCTGTCTTAATGTTTAGCCTTTGTTGACTTGATAAGTGATATAAATTGCACCACTTACAGTAATAAGCTCTAACTGGTATCTTGTCAGCTTTCTTTTTATTATGCTGTGCATTTGCTATTGAATATAAAGCACCCATTTTTGTGTATTTGCGTTTTTTACACATATTATTCACTAGCTTTCTTAATCATTGCTTGCTTATAAGCCATAATCGTTCCGTCAAACATAGCACTTTGGATTTCTCCTTGTTTAATAAACCCTTTTTGTTCTAATTGAATTACTTGTTTTGTTAATCCTTTTAACGTAAATGCTGTTGCTACTTTAATTTTGTCCTTAGGTTTTCTGTTAAATAATTTCATTTATTTTTTCACCAAAACTTTCTATTTTCGTGTCTTCGTAATTAATTATCAAAAACACTCCATTCATTTATCGTAAATAATTCAAAGCCATTTAGCTTACTTTGCTTTTCAATTTCCACTTGGTTTCTATCTAGGTCTGTCAGCAGTTCAATTACAGGCATACCGTTATCAAGCCACCTGATGACTGTATTAGCTTTAAGTCCGAAATACTTAGCACATTGAGCCTTACAACTAAAGTGTAGTTCTTCTTCCGTCACAGGGTTATAAGCTACTACCTTTATAACTTTTTGCATTTCCGTTATTTAACCTCCTTTTCTATAATACTATGATATCAAAAAAAGTTCATACCGTCAAGCATAAACTTTATTTTCAATTATTCTTCGTCTTTCCATTGTTTGAAATCATCAGCTATATCTTGTATAAAGCCCATAATGTCGTCAGTAGTGTACTCTGTGAGCTCATTCTCGTTACTTAAGTTAGCAAGTTCTTTGGCATAGTCTAAAGCCTTATTGTGGTCTTTGTCGTAGCTCTCACCCTCTTTCTTTCCAGCTCTTACTAGATACTTCAATACCTGCATTGTATACCAACCTGTAAGCTCTTCGTAGTTAAAATTATGTTTCAAGTATTCGTTAAGTTCCACACCGTATTCATTGGCATAGTGCTTATTTTCTTTAAAATTCATTTAGATGTTACCTCCAAGCCATGCAATAAGCAACGTTGCAAGCATACCCACCCAAGTGATAGCGATAAGTGTAAAGCCGACACCTGCAACTATCATTAAAGTTTTTACTGTATCTTTCATTCGCAATATCCTCCTAAGTATTTAGGTTCTTCAACTTCATCAATATTCACAATAGAAATGTCACATTGCATTACATCAGCTTGTTTTTCAGCTTCCTCTTTAGTTGAGAATACTCCTAAAAGGCTTATTTCTGAACCCCAACTTCCACAATAGGTATCTGCGGTTAAAACATATACTTTCATTTTTCTCCTCCCATAAAAACCATATCAACGGTTTCGTTGTAAAGATCGACTCCAGGGCTATTGAATGGAAATTCATCACATTCAGGACAAGAGATACTATCTACTAAATCAGGAATTGAGTCAGTGAATTCAAGAGCAGTAATAAAAGTTGGAACGTTGATATAATATGCTTCTTCTCCACCGCCTTTTATTTCAGCTTGATAATATTCTTCACTTTCATAAGCACCTAAACTTACTGGGTGAAGTTGTTGAGTAAAGTAATGGCAATTTACATATTCAATTTCTTTGTTACAGTTTTTACATCTCATTTTGTTCTCCTTAGTTCGCCTGTCTATATTTTTCCATAACTTTTGGATATTTACTAACAAATTTTAATTGTTCTTGATGTAAACGACTTGACCAATGGAAAAGCCTATCAATTTCTGCTAAAGCACTCAACTTTTCATACATCTCTTTAATGTAAAACTCTGCGTTTCCTGTTGACTTCCAATAAGCTGATGTTCTGACAGTATTACCATTTTCAGCAAGTTTGCTTGCGTTGATATCAGCCTTTTCTTTTTTCTTCATCAGGCTATCAATCTCTTTAAATATAATCTTTAACAATTTCACTTGATAGTTTTGCACTATTTCTTCGGTTGTCATCATATTCGGTAAACAGTTCAACCTGCGATGTTTTAACTTCACTTTACTACCTCTATTATATATCCTTTCAGTTTATGACCTTTACTATAATTTTTTGAAACTGATTGCCGTGAAACTCCGACGTATTTAGCTAAATCGCTGAAGCTTCTAAATTCCTTTCCATTCCATTTTACTTTTTTATCATGAAATCTTTTTGCATTTTCTGCTTGTGTTACATACTCTAAATTATTCAAGTTGTTGTTTTCTTTATTTCCGTCTATATGATCAACAGTTAAATCAGACTTACCATGAAAAGCCTCCATTACTATTCTATGTACTTTTTCTTGTTTCCCATTAATTTTTGTTACTTTATAACCGTAATTATTGGTTGCTTGTTTTTTCTTTATTGTATATTTTTTGTTTTCTTTAAATACATCTCCTTTATCACTAACTAAATACTTTTCTTTATATCTTACTACTTCCATTTTATCACCTCTTTCATAATTACATTCTATCAAATTACTTTTACTTTGTCAAATATTAACTGTTCTTTGTCTTTCTAGTTTGATAAAATTTATTCCAGTTTTCTATAAGCTCCAGCAACTTAGGTTCATCATATTCAGTAAATAGTTCAATCTGCGATGTAAACCAGCAGTGCAAACAGCGATCGCAACTATAACAGATATTCGTGTATCCTCTACAATCTTTGCAAACTCCTAAGCCATCACTCGTTGGAATATCGAAGCAATGGCAATACCTTTCGTCGTTAAAGTATTTACTCATCTATTTTCTTCCTTTCGTTCTAATCAAGTCAACTAACGTAAAAAAAGCATATAGTCCAATTCCGACTAGTGCTATTATAATAACTTTACCAATTATTGATTCAACATTCATTTATTTCTCCTTTATTCTATATACTATTATAAGCTATTTTCTTTTAATTATCAAGCGATGAATGCAATAAACCACTAATAAAATAATTGTTATTATAAATAATGGTGGAATAAATACAGTTACAGCAAACCAAACAATAGAAACTAAAGTATAGATCATGATTTTTAGTATTAGTTTACCTGTTTTAGTTTCTTGGAACCTAAGTTCTGTATAAGTTGTTTCTTGTTCTTTTTGCTCCTCAAAAATAGTTTCCGTTTCATAATGATTACCGCAATAATCACATTTACCATTAGTAATACTTGAAGCCCCGCAGGTTTGGCATTGTATTAAATTCACTTTACAACCTCTATTATATGCCCTTTTAGTTTATAACCTTTGTTATAACATGCCCAAGCTGTTGAATTGGCAACTCCAACGTATCTAGATAAATCGCTGAAGCTTCTAAATTCCTTTCTATTCCATTTTACTTTAATACCAAGAGCGCGTTTTGTATTTTCTACGACAGTTACATATTCAAGGTTTTCAAGTCTGTTATCTTGTTTATTCATATTTAAATGATCAACAGTTAAATCAGACTTACCATGAAAAGCCAACATAACAAGTCTATGAACATACATACGTTTCCCTTTTACGCGTATTATTAAATAACCATTTTTTGATTTTGTTAACCCAGTTAATTTACATTTGTTTTTCATTTCTATATAAATTTTTCCGTTTTCAAGGACTATTAAATTATCTATTTTTTTGTATCTCATTTATTTATCTCTCTTTCATTTATTGAAATCATTATATCAAAAAAACTCTAAGCTGTAAAGCCTAAAGTCTTAATCTTAATATTATTTTTCTTTCAATTTATTTTTGAACCAGATGATTCGTTCTTTGAACCAAGAGTCTACCCCTTCAGGACGTAGCCATTTCCCTTGTTTAACTCCGTTCTTTTCCATGAACTCAATCACTTTAGTTGGAGTTTCTGGATCGTCCCACATATTATGTCTTGCTGAATGATATTTACTAAACATTTCAAGTGTTTCGATGTAGCTATCTTTCAAAAGTTCAGTGTCAAGCAATTTTTGGGCTTTCCCAGCACGTTTAGCGAGTCGTTCGTTAGCTTGTTCCAGTTGCTCTTTTTGACGCTGTAAGCTCAAATTATGATTGATATAAGCAATTTGCTGTGCATGTCGTCCAAGTTTACCTTGAGTGTTAAGCTCGATCAGTTTAGCCATTCCCTCTCCAAGAATTTCATCAGGAACAAAGTTATACTTGTATTTTTTATTTGTATTGCGTACATAGTTATCAAGTGTTTGTTTGATTTTAAGTTTTTTGTGTAATTCTCTTAGCGTTGTCATAATACCCCTTTATATATTTTACCAAACTTTAAAGCGTTAATTTTAACTAACTGCTTCAAGTCTGATATAAATTGCTGTTCTCCGTCGAAGTCAAATGGCATTGATACGTTTTCCTTGATCCAAGTGAAAGCTCCGTCAAAGTCTTGTCTTAGTAAGCTCATTTTATCCACGATGTCGATAATTTGCTCTTTTTCCTCTGATGTGTACATGTAACCGACTTTCTACTAGAAGGGTAAATCTTCCGTGTTAACTTCAATCGGTTCAGATTTTCCAAATAAGTCTTGTTTAGCTTGTGCTTGACTGACATTATCATTATAGATAAATACTTTTTCAACTGTGGGGAAAACAAAGTTATAATTTACGTATTCGCCTGATTCCTTAGCTTGTACACGACCGCTGATCGTTACTGTGTCCCCTAATTGAATGAAGTCAGGTAAGAAAGCTGAACCGTACGCAACTTTTACATTAGATCCCTTTTCTTTTTCAAACAAAGGAACTGAAATAATTTTCTTGTCGCCTTTTGCTGTGTTTACTGTTCGTGTATTCTTTTCGTTTACTTGTGCTGTAACTGTGATAATTGCCATTTTTTATTTTCCTTCTGTTGCTTTCCAAATTGTCATGATATCAAAGATTTCTTTTTTTGTCTTTGTTTTAAGTAGTTCCATATTAGGATATCCAAGTTCTTCAGCTCGTTTTAGTGCTGGCTGGATCTCTCTAAGTCGTTGCTTTTCAGCTTCCAACAGTTTCTGTTCTTCTGTCAAGTCAGGGAGGTCTTCATTCATATAGATATATAAACCTAAACCGTGCCTTGCGATTGCTTTTACTAAACAGCGTTGAATTGCTTTATTCACGTCCATTGAAGTAATTTTTTCAAGCGGAATTGACTGGTTTCGATAGTCCATTACTGGTAAATTTTCAATGTGTTCTAAGCCCTCAATAGTTACACCGACCTCAACCCAAGCTGTGCGACCGTCTGTGTGATAATTCCACTCGTCCTTGTTCTTATAAATCTTGTTTGTTGCTTCAGGATATATTTTTTTTACTTCAGACCATGCAAATGCCCAAGATAGATAGTCTAAATTATTCTTTTTACTTTTCTTGTCATTTACATTGATAACACTTAGTGCTTCAAATACGCTCATTTATAGAAAACCTCTTCTTTCCAACCTTGACTTTTAAGTTCATCTACTTGATCACGACCATATTCAGAGAAGTCAAAATCTGATGCACATTCTTTTGATAAAGTATTAAACAAATGCCCGAAATATACTTTCTTTTCTTCACTCATATAATGAGAAACATTAGCTTCTAAATACATTACTGACCGTTTTTCCTTTTTTTCTTCATGCTTTGTATCTGAAAGCTCATAAAAGTTATCTTTCTCTTTTTTAAGTTTTTCAGTAACTTTTTTCACAACTTCTTCAAGCTGTTTTTCATCAAATTTAATATTAATTGTTTCCATTTTCTCCTCTTTCTACTTTTTTATCCATTTATAGCCGCCTGCGCTTTTTGCTTTTCCGTTACAACAACGGCCTATACTACTTGCATCAATCCCTGTTTCTTGTCCTGCTTGTGTCATTGATTCAAATTCATTTAATACATTGTCATTTAAGTCTAATTGAATAACTTTTTTAAAGTGTTTTTCAGCAACCCTTTTTGTTCTAGTGCCATGTATGATGTTTTCTCTTACAGTGCACCATTCAAGATTACTTAAATCATTATTTAACTTATTTTCGTCAATATGGTTTACACAAGGCTTTTCTTCAGGGTTATCTATAAAAGCAATTGCTATAATTCTGTGTAAAAATAGTTCTTTCTGTTTATCATGCCCATATAAATGATGCCTTAAATATCCACTTTGATTAAGATAAGGTTTAAGTATTCTTCCGCTTTTTATATTTCTAACTTTGCCTAGATTAGATACTTCATAATTTTCAAAACCCTCAATTTTAACAAAAGTTTCAACTTCGCTCATTTTCTCCTCTTTCCACGATAAATACGTTCCCTTGTCTTGTAATTTCAATATTATACTTAAGCATAGGCAGGATCCAACCTTCGTCACAGTAGCTCCATAATTCGCTTATCAAGCCATATAGGCACTCGTTAGGGCCAACCCTATACTTTGTTTCGTTCATCTCTTTGAGCTCTTTAGATAGCTTTCTGACGCCTCTAGCATAATGTTTACTAGCTTTTTCTTCTGCCCTTAAACTTTTGTAATTGCTTTTCATATATGAACTCTCTAATATCTTCTTTCTGCTGTTTTTCCTCTTTATCAGACCAGCCAACTTTTTGCCCTTTTCGTTTGCCACTTTGATAAACTCGTCTGTTATCATCAGGAAAGCCATTTTTCTCGAAGTACATTCGAGCATATTCAAAGTAGTTTAAACTGTTGATGTACTGCTGACTATCTTTTTTGTGATAATTGAGAGTCATTAATCGCCTTTCAGCTAAACTTTGGAAAGATGTTATCATACTTCTTCTTCAACGAAACCTAAAGCCAACAAGGCTTTATATTCCTCGCTGCCTTCTTTAACTTCAAGAGCATCTTGTTCGAATTTTGTTAATTGTCTAGACTGTCCAGCATAATATAATGCAGTTCCTCCGCTACTATCAGAAAAGTTATAAAACTTAAATTTAGGTTCAATAACTTCATAACCGTTAATGACAGCTTCAACCATTTTCGATTGCTCGTAACACTCAAAAGCACTACTTGGATATTTAACGCCGTCTATCCAATTGTATCCATAACCAAAACGAGTGATGTGACAAAGCGCTTGTTTTTTGTTTATTTCATCTTCAAGGTTTCCAAAAGTTTTAAGAAAATCAGCTTGTTCTTGCGTTAATTTAACTACCATTTGTTTAATTCTCCTTTATTTCTATATATACTATTATATCAAAATTATTTATTATTATCAAGCGTTAGATGATATTTTTTCATTTATTTCTACTTTTAATTGCAATGCTTTAATCAATGCACGCTTAGAATAATCATTTTCACAAGCTGTATGCAATTTCTTTGACTGTCTGACTAGAAATTCAGCACGACCAAGCCATACTTTGAAAAGCTCGTCATTATGCCATTCGGCTTTTATCATCTCATCTAATGCACGATATAACCAGCCATACACTTCAGCGTGTAAATTAATAGCTTTGTTCTTGTAGTCGTTCATTGAGTTCATTTTTTGCTCTCTCTATTAATTCAAAGTCATCACTATATAAAACAGGTTTTGAATATTGTTCATTCATGTTAAACCTTGAATAATAGTCATAGAAGTATTCATTTACTTTTTCATGGTAATAAACAACGTATTTTTTATCACTCATTTTCTGTTACTTTTCCTTGTACTTTAGCTAAGTCTAAGAAAGCCTGTGCTGATTCTTTCGTCGTCTCTAACGGAGTTTCAACCTTTACTTTTTCCACTAGTTCGCTATCAGGTTCTTTTTTCGATTTATTGACACAAGTAAATACTGAATCTACATAAGAGAAGTTTAAATCATCATCAAACTGATATCCACGCGCTTTGACTGATAACTTAGAGAAGTCGTTATGCTTTCCGCGTTTAGGGCTTAGCATTAACATAAACTCTGCCCAAGCTGTAAGAGTAGAACCACCCAAGGCATCGCTAGGTTTTACCATATAGGCTTTGTCGTCCATTGAGTTTGCATAAGCTGATTTGTTTGCATGAGCCACCAGTAAGAAAGTTACATCTTGGAAAAGTAACTTTAAGCGTGTAATTCTTCTAAGCATTGGTTCAAAGTCTTTACTATAAAGGATATCTCCGTTTCGCAACATGGTCATTAGGTTATCCAATATAACGAATTTGATGTCATTTTCTTTGATATACTCATATAACAAATTCATGTGGTTGGAATCATCAAGCATAAACTCTCCACCTGTCAAAAAATGTAAGTCTTCTGGTGCATTATCTTTATTTCTAAGCCTTTTGTTTAACTCTCTGTCAGTATCTTCATTATCTATGTATAGTGTCTTACTACGCTTTGTGTCATAACCAAAAAAAGGTAACCCTTGCGACACCATTAAAGCCATGTGCATTGCTAGAGAGCTTTTAAACGACTTAAACGGTGCTACTAATATCCCAGCTTGAGAGCTAGGCATTAACGTATCAATAAGCCAGTCATCTTTTAAATTTATTAAGTCTTCACGCTCTTTTAAGTGCTTAGCTGTCTGTACTTTTTCAAATATATTGGTCACTTTTTAATTCTCCCCTTTTGGTTTATAGTTTTCAATACATATATGCCGTGTAATGTATTTTCTTTGCTAGTACACCATTCTAGGTTATTTAAATCGTTATTTTGCTTGTTTCCGTCAATATGGTTTACTATTTTTTTATTTTCTGGGTTAGGAATAAAAGCGAATGCTAATAATCTATGTTTTTTCACTTTCAAAGTTCTATTATCAAAACTTACTGAAAATTGATAATAACCGTCTTTGTCTTTGTGCTCTTTTTTTTGTTTACCGTTTTTAGAAAATAGTTTTCCGTCTTTTGTTAATGTGTATCTTTCTAACGCTTTTTTATATAATTCATCATTAAACTTCATTTATTTCTCCTTTAGTATATAATAACAAAAAAGACTTGAAAAGTCAAGCCTTAATTCCATTTCTTTCTTTTATAAATTTGTTTATACTATCTTGATTTAATCGTTTAGATATTTTTCTTAGTTCCTCATTAGTTTTAGCCATTTCGCTTTTATTCTTCTTATTTTTCTTTCTTTTATCACTAGCTTTTTGTTTGCATTTACAGCACTTTAAATAACTTACACCACTTGCTTTTCTTATTTGCTGACACTTAATACATTTATTTTTCATTTTTTTGTTTCTCCTTTATTATATTTATATCTTATCATTTCTTTTTGTATTTGTCAAACATTAAGTTTTTCCCCCCGTCAAGTAATTACTAGAGATTCTTTCTTGAAAGTTAATTTGTTATTTGTCGTAAGCTCTAATTTAGTGTAATTACTCCGCTCATTTAGTTTTACGTGCTGTGAATTGGCATAAACTAATCAGCACAACCTGTCAGTAAATACTGCAATTTCAGTAAGTAAGTCAAACAACGGCTTTCAAATAGTATAAAACTAAGACACCTTAAACTTAAATACTTATCTCTTATAGAGTTACATGGGGTTTATGTAATCAGGTATTCTCGACTTCATAGCTTACTCAGCTCGTTTTGATGTTTATCACATCGCTATACTTTCGTACCTCAACCGCCTATGGGTTATATATTCAATTACATAGATAATAATAACATAGACATTTTCACTTGTCAAGTATTATATACTTATATTTTAACATATTGCATTTTACACTTTGAGTTATCCTATGTTATGTAAATTATTCTAATCCCTCTAATTCTCCTTTCTTGATGATAAATTAATTATATACTTTTATTTTATACTTATCAAGAATAATAATATTGTTCGTAAATAACTATTGTTTTTATGCTTGTGCATATTTATTGACATTTATTGTTCGGTTTTAGCTATTATTTAATGTGCAAAAAAAACGTAGTAGAATATATTAACCTTTAATTTTGGACACTAATAATTATTTTTCCGTACATTTTATTTTTCTTGTTTTCTTAAACATTTCACAATTCCAGTACAAGATAAAAAGATTATCAAACACTCCGGAATTCCTTTAGAAATCTTACAAACAATAAGCTAATTGTGCTTACTGATACCATACTTTACAAACAGGACACTCAATGCACTTACATTCTGCCACTTCTAGTCAAATTTCGGTCAAGCGTGAAACAAAAGCCCTAAGGGGCTAATTTCTTTTTTTTAATATAATTTATTTATTTTTCTCTAAATCAAAATGTATTGCTGGCTGATTGTTCCATAGTTCTAATGTTTCCTTATCTACTTCTGGCTGATTCATGTATTCTCTGTTCATTCTAGCTCTTGTATTATCTACTTTAAGTTTAATACGTTTCTTGTATTCCTGCTGTCGTAAGTACATTAGATATTTATCTCTAGCCATAGTTACCTCCTATAAATAGTATAACATAGAATGCCTACAAAGTCAATCATATCTTACATAACAGAGGATAACACTACTCCAAAAAGTGGATATGCTATAATAAATACAGAAGTTAAGAGAGGAAAGCAAATGACAGAAGAACAGCTATTATTTAAGCAAGAAACATTGTCAGAAGTTGACTTTAACGAGTTCTTACTTAACGCTGTTGAATGTGGTTTGATTAATCTTGATACAGCTTTAATTTTTAAGGGAGAATAAAGAAATGAATAAAGAACATATTTTAGCACAAAAAGAAGTATTAGCTCCGATTGAATATGAACATTATGTTAAACACTTATTTGATATTGGAGAAATTACTAAAGAGCTTTATATTGAATTGAGTTCTGATTTATGAGCAAAGCCTTAGCGATTGACTTTAGCACTTCTAATACTGGTTATGCGTTTCGCAATCCTTTGACAAATGAGTATGTAGTCGGTTCAATTGCAGGTGGTAAAAGTAAAGACCCTTTGGAACGTGCAAAACTAATTGCTGACGGTATAACAGAAGTCATTGAGCATTATAACTTATTTGATTATTTTATTTATATTGAAGAACCTATTATCACGTTCAAGTCTAAGGGTAACATCTCATTGATTAGAGCTAACGGTTCATTCTTAGGAGTCATGCGTAACCGTCATAACATTGGCTATGTTGATATACCTAATTCCAAATGGTGCGGTTATCATCTTATCAAAGGTAAAAGCAAAGCAAGAAAAGAACAAAGCATTGAGATACTTAAGAGCTATAACATAGTACCTGATAATGATATCAATGATGACCAAGCTGACGCCTTTTGTATCTTACTCTATGTAGAAAGTCAGGAGAATAAATGATTGTAATTAATATTGCCTTGATTATTCTAGGCATTTTATATGGTGTAGGTTCAGTTACCAACTTTAAAGAGTGGTATTATCGCCATGACTATCTAGCTATTGCATTGAGTGTGTTTACATCTATCTTATTGGTAGTGGCTGGAATATTAAACGTGTTGAATTAAAATAGTAGGTGCGCTGATTGAGGGTGCTTAAATGTTATAGAGTTGACAGCCTAAGCAGAGGGTGCAAGGTAACTAACAGCCCTTTGCACATTGCGAGCATAGTATAATGGTAATGCTACAGATTCCAAACCTGTAAACGTGGGTTCGATTCCTACTGTTCGTGTTCTCCTTTATTTTATTATATGTTATAAGTTATAGTTCTTATGGCATATGGTAACAGGATATGGTGTTAATGGTAGCATGCGTGTTTTGGGAACATGTGGTGTTGGTTCGAGTCCAGCTATCCTGATGAGTGGTGTATAGTCCATAGACGAAGTGCTAAGCTATTGCGCAGTACCTTGGCACAACTATACAGATAACTGGTGCACGGTTATATCAGCTAACGAAAGTCCTAGTGTATTAAAGTGTCACAGGCATAACTAAGTGACAGCTGGTTAGAGTAATAAGTTGTACTAACATGGTGTAGGGTTCGAATCCCTACTGCTCTATAATAAGATACCTGCTACTGATAGTTAGGAATAACAAGATGAGGTAGTCATAGTTAGCGGTATAGTCTAATGGTAAACGTTGGTTCGATTCCTACTACTGCTATAAGATAAGGGAGAAGCGAATGATTATACTATTATTTATTATTATGTTGTT
>ULRU01041121.1_pt1 | contig 47209 bp, 23 predicted proteins | sample 1955831 | NCBI WGS metagenome assembly ULRU01 (sample SAMEA4835693, study PRJEB28245) | human gut metagenome | biome: gut microbiome; material: fecal sample | place: Denmark | collected 2008 | reverse complement strand
CGGGAATAGCCAGCCGGCAGCCGCCATGTACTACAATGATCAGAAACCGGATAAGATCTTCTATCAGGGATTGGCTCTCCGTAAGTTAGGACGTGAAGATGAAGCCCGCGGCCGCTTTAACCGGCTGATCGACTTTGGTGAAAAACATTTGTTCGACACTTTCAAGATGGACTATTTTGCCGTTTCGCTTCCTGATCTCCAGATTTGGGAAGACGACATGGACAAGAAGAACCGCATCCATTGTAACTATCTGATGGGGTTGGGGCATCTCGGACTCGGCGACCTCGACAGGGCAGAACGCTATTTCCGTATCGCCGCCGGAATGGATAACAACCACCAGGGAGTACAGATACATTTGAAAATGGTCGGAAACCTTATATAGTGTAATGGACGGACTGATAAATGAATTACTTAAACTGATAGGATTATGAAGCAGGTAAACATCTTTTTATTGGGGGCCTTGATGAGCCTGGTATTCTTTCTGTCCTGCAAGGAGACTTCTTCCGAACTGTCTCTGGCAGGTGAGTGGCAATTTGCTTTGGATCCGGCTGATGCTGGAATAGGGCAGGAGTGGCAGAAGAAAGGCTTGGCAGATGTTGTCCGTCTGCCGGGGTCATTACAAGAGCAGGGGAAAGGCGATGATGTCAGCCTGGATACCCGGTGGACCGGACAGGTTGTCGATAGCTCCTGGTATAATGTTCCCGAATATGCCAAATACCGGCAGCCGGGTAATATCAAAGTGCCTTTTTGGCTGAATCCGGACAAGCATTATGTCGGTGTAGCCTGGTATCAGAAGAAGGTGAATGTTCCTTCCGGTTGGGAGAACCGACCGGTAGTGCTCAGTCTTGAACGGACGCATTGGGCGACCACTCTCTTTTTGGACGGCAGGAAGGTCGGGGAGCAGAACTCCTTACAGACTCCTCACCGCTATCTCCTTGAAGGGTTGGATGCCGGTGAGCATACTCTTACGCTGCGTGTGGACAACCGCCTCTATGCTGACGTGGGGATAAATGCGCACAGTGTCTCCGACCATACGCAAAGCAACTGGAACGGCATTATAGGCGATATGAAACTATCGGCAAAACCTTCTCTGTATATCGGATCTGTACGGATCTATCCGGATATAAAGAAGAAACAAGCGTTGGTAAAGGTACAACTGAAAGGAAATACCGGGAAAGGAACTACTACGGTCGTTATGCAGGCAGAAACATTGGAAGGTAAAACCGTCGGTAATCCAGTCCGTTTCGCTGTAGAGGCGGGAGAGGAGGCGCCCGCTCATGCAGAGGCTACCGTTGATCTGGGAGAAGAAGCCCGGCTTTGGTCGGAACATAGTCCGAATGTTTATAAAATGAAAGTCTCCCTGGAATCCCCGGATGGCATCGATGAGGCAAGCTACAATTTTGGTTTCCGTGAGTTCAAGGCAAACGGTACGCGTTTCGAGATTAACGGGCAGCCTGTTTTCTTACGTGGTACGCTCGAATGCTGCATATTTCCACTGACAGGGTATCCCGCCATGCAAAATGATTATTGGGCGAAGATCTACCGTACCTGCAAGGAATACGGCTTGAATCATGTCCGTTTCCATTCCTGGTGTCCTCCGGAAGCCGCTTTCCATGTGGCTGACAGTATGGGAATCTACCTGCAAGTGGAATGCGGTGGATGGGCGGAAGTCGGTAGCGGCAAACCGCAGGATCAGTGGTTGAAGGAAGAAAGTGATCGCATCCTTGAAGAATACGGCAATCATCCTTCTTTCTGCATGATGGTCTATGGCAATGAACCCGGTGGGGCGGACCAAGTGCGCTATCTTTCCGGCCTGATCGATCACTGGAAGAAGAAAGATCCCCGTCGTGTCTATTCAAGTGCCGCCGGATGGCCTTATGTGGAGAATGCCGATTATTGGAACACCCCTGATCCGCGCATACAGGCTTGGGGCGCAGGCATCAACAGTATTATCAACCGCGAGGCTCCCCGGACGGATTACGATTTTGCCGGTAAGATCCGGTCGAATATGCCGACTGTCAGCCATGAAATCGGGCAGTGGTGTGTCTACCCCAACTTTAAGGAAATAGAGAAATATACTGGTGTACTGAAAGCCAAAAATTTAGAAATATTCAAAGAGACTTTAGCTGGGAAAGGCATGGAAGATATGGGAGAGAAATTCCTTTATGCATCCGGTCGTCTGCAGACCCTCTGTTATAAGGCGGATATCGAAGCGGCTCTCCGTACACAGGGTTTTGCCGGTTTTCAACTGCTTGACCTGCACGATTTTCCCGGACAGGGGACGGCCTTGGTAGGTGTGCTTGATCCTTTCTGGGACGAGAAAGGGTATGTGACGGGTGAGGAATACCGTACGTTCTGCAACAGTACTGTTCCGCTGGCTCGCTTCCCGAAGATGGTCTGGTTGAATAATGAAAAACTGGAAGTTCCGCTGGAAATAGCCCACTTCGGCGAGAAGCCGCTTCCCGAAACAACGATCCGCTGGACTGTTTCGACTGTGGATAAGCAGGTATTGAAGGAAGGCTCTTTCACGCGTGAGATACCCTTCGGCAATTGTATTCCGGCCGGGACGATTGGCTGCGACCTTTCTGAGATCGAAGAACCTTCCCAACTTCTCGTCTCTGTCCGAATTGGAGACACGGATATACGGAATCAGTGGAATATATGGGTTTACCCGGCAGTGAAAAAAGAGGTGAGAAATCTCCCGTATATCACGACACGCCTGGACCGGATGACACAGGATAAACTGAATAAGGGTGAATCTGTCCTGCTGCTGACTTACGGGACTGTTCCGCCTGAAAAGGGAGGCGACATAGTCGTCGGCTTCTCCAGTATCTTCTGGAATACGGCTTGGACCCGCGGACAGGCTCCGCATACACTTGGTGTCTATTGTGATGCAAAACATCCGGCATTGGCAGCTTTCCCGAATGAGGGAATGAGTGACTACCAATGGTGGGATCTGATGAACCGTTGCGATGCCATGATCTTGGATGACTATCCGAAGGATTTCCGCCCGATCGTCCATATTGTCGACGATTGGTTCACGAATCGCAAACTCGGAATGCTTTACGAAGCCCGTGTCGGGAAAGGCAAATTGTTGGTTTGTGGCGCCGACCTGCAAAACGATTTGGATAAACGCCCGGCGGCAGCCCAGTTCCGGCAAAGCCTTTTGGAATATATGGCATCCGAATCGTTCAACCCGTCGCAGGAGTTAAAAATAGAAGACGTATTATACACTAAATAAAAGTAAAGAATGAAAAGACTCTCTATGTTGTTGGTCGGCCTGTTTGCCTGTCTGACGGTTCAGGCGGCACAGACCGACCGGATGGATCTCTCCGGCCTGTGGCGTTTTCAGTTAGACCCGATGGGATTCGGCAAGACCCCCGGATCGGAATTGTATTTGAGCAAACTGACGGAAACAATCGAGTTGCCCGGTTCTATGGATGAAGGGGGCAAGGGGATCCGGAATATTGTGGCCCATGTGGATCGCCTGAGCCGCAAGTTCGAATACTGCGGACAGGCGTGGTATCAGCGTGAAGTCGTGATACCCGAAGAGTGGGAAGGAAGAGAAATTATTCTCTCGCTGGAACGCTGCCATTGGGAGACAGCTGTCTTTGTGGATGGCGAACCGGTTGCAACCGATGAACGCCTTTCCACTCCGAACCGCTTTATTCTGACAAAACAGTTGACACCCGGTTTGCACACGCTGACACTTTGTGTCGACAACCGCCTGAAATACCCGATGGACCAGTGGAATCACGGGACAACCGAATACACGCAAACCAACTGGAACGGTGTTGTCGGCCGGATGGAGCTCATCGCCAAACCGTCCTGCTATATCGGGAAGATGGATATTTATCCTAACCTTGAAGCGAAGAAGGTTAAAGTATGCCTTGCCCTCCACATTTCCGGAAAACAGGCAGAGGGAGAACTCACCCTCCGTATCCGGGAGAAAGACGGTAAAGAGGTCTGCCGGACAGTAGTCCCCGTGTCTCTTTCCGGCAAAGATGAGAAGATCGAGCAGGAGCTTGCTTTAGGCAGGGACATGAAACTGTGGGACGAGTTTTCTCCTGCTTTATATGATTTGACTGCTACTCTTGCGACGGAGGCAGGCGAGGATACTTGCACGTCTGTCTTCGGTATGCGCCACGTGGAACAAGGCCGGCATCATATCCGTGTAAACGGTCGCGATATTCACCTGCGCGGTGTCCTGGATTGCTGCGTTTTCCCGCTCACCGGCTATCCGGCCACGGATGTGAAGGAGTGGAAACGTATCTTCAACACAGTGAAAGATTACGGTATGAACCACGTCCGCTTCCATTCTTGGTGTCCGCCGGAAGCCGCTTTCGATGCGGCGGACGAATTGGGACTGTATCTGCAAGTCGAACTTCCGATGTGGATCAAGGATGTCGGGCAGTACCCGGCTCGTCGCGATTTCTTCGAGAAAGAAATGTATGCCATATTAGACGAATATGGCAACCATCCTTCCTTTATCCTTTTTTGCAACGGTAATGAGAACGAAGGCGATTTTGCCGTCCTCGAAGACCTTGTGAAGAAGGGACAGGCTCGTGACAACCGTCGTCTCTATTCCGCCTCTACAGCTCGCACGCATGTGAAGTCTGATCAGTATTATGCCTCTCACGTGGCTGCCAATGTCGGAGAAAAGAACAAACGTTGGATCACTGTCTACGAAGGCAAACCTTCCACTGACTGGGATCGCAGCGAAGAGTCGGCCATTGATGTGCCGGTCATCGCACATGAGACGGGGCAGCGTTGCATGTACCCTAATTTCGAGGAGATGAAGAAGTATACAGGCGTTCTCGAACCTCGTAACTTCAAAGTTTATCAAGACCGTCTCGCCAAGAACGGCATGCTGCATCAGGCGGGTGAGTTCTTTCGGGCGACAGGCGCACATACCGTACTTCAGTATAAAGAGGTGAACGAAGCGTTGTTGCGTACCTCTACTTCCGGCGGTTTCCAGTTGCTCGGTCTTTCGGATTTTCCCGGACAAGGGAGTGCCTTTGTCGGTATCTTGGATGCCTTCTGGGAAAGCAAAGGATTGGTAACCCCTGAGAAATACCGTGAATCATGTGCTCCGATCGTCCTGCTGGCGCGCTTTCAGAAGCGTGCTTACACAAATGCGGAGACCTTTACTGCGAAGATGGGCATCTATCATTTCGGTCCCGAAGCGATCCGTAAAGGGCAGTTGACTTGGCAGCTCGAAAGCGAAAGCGGAGAGATTGCGGCAAGCGGCAAGCTGGGCCATAAGGAGATCCCGTTCAGTACGGTCGATTCTTTAGGAGTTATCCATATCCCGTTGGACAAGATCACGATTGCCGGACGCTACACCCTGAAAGCGCGTATTGCCGGAAATATCCGTAACGAATGGGACATTTGGGTCTATCCTGCCGTCAAGCAGCCTGCCTCTGAAGGTTACAAATATGTCCGTCGGTGGACTGAGGCTAAGGAACTCCTTCAAAAAGGCGAGAACGTCCTGCTGATCCCGGACAGTTGTGCCGGACGGAAGACGCATTTCGCCAGCCATTTCTGGAACCCGATCATGTTCAACTGGAACCCCATGATCGTAGGGACGCGCATTGAACACCGACACCCGGTTTTCCGCGACTTCCCAACCTCTTACTATGCCGATTGGCAGTGGTGGGATATTCTGAACTACGCCACGGCAGTCGACTTGACCGATATGCGTGCCTTGACCCCCGTTATCCAGAGTGTCGATACCTACGAGGTCAACCGTAAGCTCGGTGTCTCGTTTGAAGCCCGTGTCGGTAGCGGCAAGCTGTTTGTCCTTGTGGTCGATCCGGTTAAGGATATAGAGAAACGCCCGGCCATGCAGCAATTGCTGACATCAGTCCGCAACTATGTCGCTTCCGACCGTTTTGCCCCGACTGTTACCCTGCAACTTTACGAACTCGATGCTTTGTTCGACTATAACAAAATCCGGGAGACGGAAACTCGTTCGGACGAAGCTGTCAAGCAGTTATTAAATCAATAAACCGTATCTTTGCAGGAGACAAAGAAAGAATAATATCGATTTAATACGAATGAAAAAGGAATTTTGGCTAACTTGCATAAGCGCATGCCTATTGGCTGCCTGTTGCGAAAAGGAGTCACTGCCTGTCACACCGACAAGCAGTGACTTGCAGTTTGGTCACTTGGCCAAGACTTGGGATGAAGGAATCCCGTTGGGAAATGCCACAGTAGGAACATTAGTCTGGCAACGCGATTCTGTGCTACGTTTTTCGCTGGATCGGACGGATCTCTGGGACTTGCGCCCGATGGATAGTATTGCAGGACCGAACAATCGTTTTGCCTGGGTCTGTGAGCAGGTGAGGAAAGGGGATTATCTGCCGGTGCAGAAGAAGTTCGACCACCCCTATAATGCTTTGCCTGCCCCGTCTAAGATACCGGGGGCGGCTTTGGAGTTCCCGTTGAATATCGGGAAGGTTTCTTCCGTACATCTTTTCCTCAATAACGCCCTTTGTGAGGTGCTTTGGGAGAACGGGACGAAGTTGAAAACGTTCGTGCATGCCGACGAACCGGTCGGATGGTTTGTCTTCGAGAATCTGCCGGATACGGTTTCGCCGGAGATCATTGCACCCCGCTACAGCAATCCGGATGAGATCGCAGGCGACAACTCGCATGCCGGTCCGGCCTTAGGACGCCTCGGATATAAACAGGGGACGATACAGAAGGAAGCCGGTACGACCACTTTCCATCAGGAAGGGTGGGGAGGCTTTTCGTACGATGTGGTCGTCCGTTGGCAGCAGAAAGGCGGCACGCTCAGCGGCGTATGGAGCCTGACCTCTTCTTTGGCCGCCGACCGGGCCGACCAGGAAACGGCAGAGGCGATGGAGCGTGGCGTGGAGGCAGACTACCGCTCGCATATGAACTTCTGGAAAGGCTATTGGACACAGTCGTCCGTCTCGCTGCCGGATACGCTCCTGCAGAAACAGTACGACAACGAGATGTACAAGTTCGGGTCGGCTGCCCGCGAGGACTCTTATCCGATTTCCCTTCAGGCAGTCTGGACAGCCGATAACGGGATGTTGCCGCCCTGGAAAGGAGACTACCACCATGACCTGAACACACAGTTGAGCTATTGGCCTGCCTATACCGGCAACCATTTGCAGGAGGGGATGGGCTATCTGAATACCCTCTGGAAACAGCGTGACGTGTATAAGAAATATACCCGCGAGTATTTCGGGACGGACGGGATGAATGTTCCCGGCGTTTGCACCCTGACCGGCGAGCCGATGGGCGGATGGGTACAGTACTCCATGTCGCCGACGGTCAGCGCATGGCTGGGACAGCATTTCTATCTGCACTGGAAGTATTCGGCCGATCGCATTTTCCTGAAAGAGCGGGCCTACCCGTTTCTGAAGGACGTGGCGACTTATCTCGAACAGATCTCCACAGTCGATGCCGACGGAGTACGCCGGTTGCCGCTGAGTTCCAGCCCGGAAATTTTCGACAACTCGATCAATGCGTGGTTCAAGGATATGACAAACTATGACCTTTCCTTGATGCACTTCGCTTTCAATGCCGCTTCCGAGCTGGCTTCCGAATTGGAGCTGGCAGACGAGGCCGCCCACTGGAAAGCGATCGGTGCTCAACTGCCCGATCTGAACCTGGATGAAGACGGGGCCTTGACCTTTGCAAAAGGTTTCCCTTACGACCAGTCGCACCGTCATTTCTCCCACGCCATGTCGATCCATCCGCTCGGCCTTGTTGATTGGAGTCAGGGCGAGAAATCCCAGGAGATCATAAAAGCGACCTTGAAGAAGCTACAAAATTTCGGGCCTGATTACTGGTGCGGCTATTCCTATAGCTGGTTCGGGAATATGAAAGCCCGTGCTTTCGATGGGGAAGGGGCTGCCGATGCACTGCGCACCTTTGCCGAATGTTTCTGCCTCCCGAATACGTTCCATGCGAACGGCGACCAGACGAAAAGCGGAAAGTCGAAATTCACCTACCGTCCGTTTACTTTGGAAGGAAACTTCGCCTTTGCCGCCGGTATCCAGGAGATGCTGCTCCAGAGCCATACGGGCGTTATCCGGGTGTTCCCGGCTGTACCGGTTGCCTGGCAGGATGTATCTTTCGACAAACTGCGTGCTATGGGGGCTTTCCTTGTCTCGGCCGAAAAGGTGGCGGGGCAGGTGCGGCAAGTCCGTATCTTGCCCGAACAGGGCGGGACGTTGCGTCTGGCTATCCCTGAAGGATGCAAAGTCGCTTCCGTAACGGGCAACAAGGGAGATAAACTGGAGAAGGAGGGAGTCCTGATTCTGGAAACAGAGAAAGATAAAACAGTGACAGTACAATACAATTAACTTATATGAAACACGTAAACAAGATTTTAGCAGGATTGATAACCTGCTGCGTTATCCTCCTGTTCTCAGGATGCAGTCCCAGACAAGGGGAGAAGCACGATTTTTCTATCGGGAAGGGAACCTTCCTGCTGGATGGCAAACCATTTGTGATTAAGGCGGCGGAGATACATTACACCCGTATCCCCGCCGAATACTGGCAACATCGTATTCAGATGTGCAAGGCGCTCGGCATGAATACGATCTGTATCTATGCGTTCTGGAATATCCATGAACAGAAACCGGGCGAGTTCGATTTCAAAGGGCAGAACGATATTGCCGCTTTTTGCCGGCTGGCCCAGAAAGAAGGCATGTATATCATGTTGCGTCCCGGCCCTTATGTCTGCTCTGAGTGGGAGATGGGCGGACTGCCCTGGTGGTTGTTGAAGAAGGAGGATATCAAGCTCCGTACCAACGATCCCTATTTCCTCGAACGGACGAAGCTGTTCATGAACGAGATCGGCAAGCAGTTGGCTGACTTGCAGGTGACCCGGGGCGGGAATATCATCATGGTACAGGTCGAGAACGAGTATGGGGCATATGCTACCGACAAGGCGTATATCGCCAATATCCGCGATGCGGTAAAAGCAGCCGGCTTTACCGATGTTCCTTTGTTCCAGTGCGACTGGAGCTCTACTTTCCAGTTGAACGGTTTGGATGACCTGGTCTGGACGATCAACTTCGGGACAGGAGCCAATATCGATGCCCAGTTCAAGAAGTTGAAAGAGGCACGCCCCGATGCTCCGCTGATGTGCAGCGAGTTCTGGAGCGGATGGTTCGACCATTGGGGACGCAAGCACGAGACGCGCGATGCCGGGGTGATGGTTTCCGGTATCAAGGACATGCTGGACCGCCATATCTCCTTCTCGCTCTATATGGCGCACGGGGGGACGACTTTCGGACATTGGGGCGGTGCGAACAGCCCGGCCTATTCCGCCATGTGCAGCTCCTACGATTATGACGCCCCGATCAGCGAGGCGGGTTGGGCGACTCCCAAATACTACAAGTTACGTGAACTGCTGACACAATATGCCGATTCCGGTCAGGTCATACCCGATGTCCCGGCAGCTTATCCTTTGATCGAGATCCCGGCGTTCACCGTCGGCGAAGTGGCTCCGCTGTTCGACAATCTGCCTGCTCCCCAGGCTTCGAAAGAGATTAAACCGATGGAGCAGTTCGACCAGGGTTGGGGAACGATCCTCTACCGGACGACTCTGCCTGCCGTAAAGGAAGGAACGACCCTGTTGATCGATGAGGTGCATGACTGGGCACAGGTCTTTGCCGATGGCAAACTGTTGGGCCGTCTGGATCGTCGCAGAGGTGAAAACACGGTGGTTCTGCCGGCTTTGGCAGCAGGAACGCGCCTGGATATCCTGGTGGAGGCGATGGGACGTGTCAACTTCGATGTTGCCATCCACGACCGTAAGGGGATTACGGATAAGGTGGAACTGATCAGCGACACCGGCAGACAGGAACTGGAAGACTGGCAGGTTTACAGCTTCCCGGTCGATTACGCTTTCGTACAGGACAAGAAGTATGCAGCGGGAGACAAACTCGACGGACCGGCTTATTACCGGACTACTTTCGAGCTGGATGAAGTCGGAGACGTGTTCCTCGACATGCAGACTTGGGGAAAAGGCATGGTTTGGGTAAACGGAAAGGCGATGGGCCGCTTCTGGGAGATCGGACCTCAGCAGACTTTGTTTATGCCCGGATGCTGGTTGAAGAAGGGAAAGAACGAGATCATCATCCTCGACCTGTTAGGCCCGGAAAAGGCTGTAGTGGAAGGCCGGAAGGAACCGATCTTGGATATGTTGCGGGCTGAAGCCCCGGCTACCCACCGTGAAGAGGGGCAGACGCTGAACCTGAAAGGTGAGAAACCGGTTGCCAACGGTGCGCTGAAACCCGGAAACGGCTGGCAGGAAGTGAAGTTCGGCCAGACTGTCAAGGGCCGCTATTTCTGCCTCGAAGCATTGGATGCACAGGATGGCAAGGACAATGCCGCTATGGCCGAGTTCTATTTGTTGGACGAAGACGGCAAGCCGCTCCCCCGCCAACATTGGAATATCTCCTATGCGGACAGCGAAAGCACGCAGTGGGGTAACTTCACTGCCGATAAGATCTATGACTTGCAGGAATCTACCTATTGGAGCACGAAGCAGGGAGACAAATATCCGCACCAGGTCGTGATCGATTTGAAGGAAGAGCAGACGATATCCGGTTTCCGCTACCTGCCCCGTGCAGAAGAAGGATTCCCCGGCATGATCAAAGGATATAAGGCGTATGTGAAGACAACTCCTTTTGTTCTGTAATTTTTGCTTGCACCCTTTTTTGAAAGAGCATGTACCCTTTTTTGAAAAAGCGTGCATCCTCTTTTGAAAAAGCATGCATGCTAAAAAAATACCCTCTATCCTGTCCGGAGCTACCTTATAGGGAGTAGCCGGACAGGATAGAGGGTATTTTTTTTAGCCTTAAGGGTATATAGATCAGAACAAGTCTATCTCAGCAAGGGCGGCAACCTCCGTACGGGCGGCGATTTCCGCTGCTTCCACTTGGACGTAGCGGGCTTTTACCGTTTGCTTGAAATGATGGTAGCGTTTGGACGGGTCGTTGATTAGGTTGCCGAATTCGAAGCGTTCCACCTCTTTCCAGTTTTTCCCGTCGTTGCTGATCCGGATGATACCGGCTACTGTGCCCTTACCGCCTTGTTTTTGCGGGGTGAAGGCAAAGCCGCTTACCGTTTGCTGGCTGCCGAGGTCGATGGCAAGGGATTGCGTGGTCTTGTCGGCTATCTTCCATCCCTTCTTGACCAGCCCAAACCGTTCTTGTAAGATGGCTCCCTTTTCTCCGTTCAGGATGGCTACCGCTTTCAGTTCGCTGTTTCCCATCAGGAAAGGTGCTTTATATTCGGTAGAGCCTGCCGATGGTTCCGTTCCGTCTGTCGTATAGTAGATCTTGAAACCTGCGTTCAGGTTCTCGGCAATGTTCTCACCGTGTGCTTTCCAGCCGAATTCTTGTGCCATCGGTTCGATGGTAACCAGGCCGTCTATGCTTCTCTGTGCGCTCAACCGGGGCGGACGGGCTTTGTAGTGATGGGCGGAGATGGTGCAGATGGCGGGTGTCAGGCGGGATTCGAGTATGCGGACCCGTATCTTGTCCGTCGTGACATCCGGGAAACGCAGGATTCGTTTGTAGCCGATGTTGGTGGCATGGGCGATCTCTTTCCATCCTCCGTCGATCCAGGCATCCACGGCGTGTTTCTCTACCCGTTCCCCGTTGGTGGCAATCGCTTCCTGGAGAACCAGACGGTTGAGGGTGACAGGTTGGGGAGTGGAGATGACGATTCCCGCCCCGTCCTTATCGGCCGTCACATAGGTGTCTGCATTTTGGTCGAGCACCTCTTTCGGGCCTTCTGCCTGACGGAACAGGTCGGTCCCGTAGGTTTCCCGGATTCGCTGGCCGGTTTCTTTCAATACGGCTACATCCGTCGGAGAGAATTTTCCGTTCCGGTTGGGCGGGATGTTCAACAGGAAAGTGGAGTTGCCTCCTACGGCGCGTTCATAGATGTCGAACACATCGTCGGTGCTTCGTACTTTCTGGTGCGTGTCGTCCCGGTAGAACCAGCCTTCGCGGATGGAAGTGTTGGTTTCGGCCTGCTGGTAATGCAGGTATTTGGCTTTATAGAGCTGTTCACGGCTTCCGAGGTCTTTGTCCGTCATATCGGCGAAGTTCGACATCGTGTCCGGATTTGCCTGGTAGGGGATCACGTTCCACTCGGTCGACCGTGTGCCGCCGGCTTCATTGCCGCACCACCGGACATCTTCCCGTCCGAAGATAACGGCATCGGGGGCAAGTGCCTTGATCAGTTTTTTCCAGGCGGGATAGTTGTAGGTCTGTCCGCCTTTCCGCTTGGGATGTGCCCCGTCGAACCATACTTCGTGGATCGGGCCGTATTCGGTCAGGATCTCGAAGAGTTGGTTGAGGAAGTATTCGTTGTAGTCGTCCACTACGAATTCGAAACGGGTCTTGTTGGCAAAAGGCCGTCCGGGGACTTCCCGCGGGATGGTCCGTTTGGTGTATGGGCTGAGGTTGCCGTACAGCCCTTCCGGGTTTTCGATATGGTACAGGTCTGCCGGTGACAGATAGACGCCTAACTTCAGCCCGTACTTGCGGCAGGATTCCGACAGGTCTTTCAGGATGTCGCCTTTGCCGTTGCGGAAACCGGTGGACATGATGCCGTGTTTTGTGTAACGGCTTTGCCACAGGACGAACCCGTCATGGTGCTTGACCGTCAGGATCACCATTTTCATGCCGGCGGCTTTCATGGCCTCGCACCACTGATCCGTGTCGAGCTCTTTCAGGTCGAAGACTTTCGGGTCTTCCTTTCCGCTTCCCCATTCCAACCGGGTAAAACTGTTCGGTCCGAAATGGATGAAGGCGATAAACTCGTTTTGCAATGCCGCCAACTGGTTGGGCGAAGGCACGACATGGGCGGCTTTCGCGATGATGTCCGCATGGCTGTCGCCAGCTTCGACCTTGATCGTGTTCTGAAATTGCATCTGCTTGTCCTGGGCTTGCCCCTGTAGGGACAACATGGCTCCAAGCAGGAGGATAAAGGTGTGTTTCATGTTTATAAGCGATTATTATTGAATAGTGAAATTATTTGTCTCAACGACTTGTCCGTCCCGGAGGAACACGACCTGATAACCGGCCTTATCCGTCCATTCTCCCTTCTTGGGGGTAAAGGCCAGTTCCGTTTTCTCATACGGTTTTAGCGCCTTTATTTTCCGACTGCCCATTAACATTCCGTTCTGTTTGACCTCGATGGTTGTCTCCCCGGAGGCCGAAAGCCCGAAGTTCCGGATTTCGACTCTGACTTCGTTTTTGTCTTTCCGGTAGACGGGACGCAAGCTGGACAGCAGGGGCGGCGTATAATCGGCATACGGCAGGCTCGCATAGCCGAATAGCATCTTTCCTTGCTTGTCTTTCCCGATCATCTTCGGGGCGAACTCATCCGGTGTGATACCGCTTCCCCGTCCGTCGAACGTGAGGATCAGGTCTTTTCCGGAGCTTTCGGTCCGGATCACTTGGCTTCCCCGTCCGAAGTTCACTTCGTTGTATGAACCGAACCGCAGGGACGGCACATCGATCTCCCGGACCGGATCGAAGCCTTCTTCCGCCAGGATCTTGACCTGGATGATTTCAGTGGAGGCTGTTATCGGTGTTCGGTTCAGGACGGACAATAACATCCCCTTGTTCATCGGGATACAGATATTCTTCGAACTGTGGTTGTCATTGCCATGATCATCCCATTTGACGGTATCGATGACGGCAAAGTTCATCTGCTCTACACGTCCTTGTTTGTCTTGGAATACTTTAGGACGTTCGTATTTGAACCAATGCTCGACATGCCCGTCCCGGTGGAAGGAGATTCCGGGCACATAGGCTTCCCCTTGCTCCGTCACCCAGTGGATGCCGTCTTTGGAACGTTGGTAGAAGGCGATACGCCCTAACCAGTCATTCACAATCAGGTGGTATTGCAGGGAATCCCGCCAGATGACCGGGTCCTCGAACTCTCCTTTGACAGGCGGATAAACCCGCTTGTCCGTGATCTGCTCGTAAGGGGCGATGCCGTCTTTGCTGATCCAGATGCCTCCTCCCCGGCAAACCATCAGGTAGGAACCATCCTGCCTTTTGGCAAAGCTGAGGTTGCTCAGTCCTTCGATGATCTTCCGGTCGCGGGGATTGAACGTGAACTTTCCGTATTGCCAGGGGCCGTTGACCTGGTCGGCTATATAATATCCGTCGATGACATACACGACGATCCGGCCGTCGTTGAGGACGAAAGCCTCCGGGTTATGCCCTTTCCCTATCGTGTCTTGGATGGTGAAAGGCCCGTGCAGGCGATCGCCGGTCGCATGGTAAACGGTTGAATTGGGCCATTCCATATGCCCTTTGGGAGCGCTTTCCGGCCATCCGCATACGAACAGGTGGTATTTCCGGTCCGGCGTTTGCAGGATGTTGCCTCCCCAGAAGGAGATATCGGGACGTTCGATACCGTTATCGATATACCGGGGGCGTACGCTGTCCGCTCCCCACGTGTCCCCGGAGAGCGTACCTTCTGGCATTGCTTCGAAACGGTCCATGTAGCGTCCGCCTGTAATGAGGTGCTTCCATTCTGCCGGCCGTTCTCTTTCCGTGATTTGGGCGATGAGTGGCAGGGGAGCCAAACAGGCTGTTGCTAACAGTAATTTCAATTTTTGTATGTTCATATGCTTCTGTATATACGATATTTGCCCAGCAACGATTGTTACAAGGCAAATATAGCAGTCTTTCTTCACATAGTTAGTAAATGGATTCGGGTTTTTCCCGCGAACTTGATTGTCCGGCAGTCAGAAACCGGGCGATGACATCAGGAGACGTATGCGGTGCGGGATTGAAGGCACCGGATTTCATATATTCCACGAGGCTGTGGAGTAACTGTTTCTTTTCGGGGCTTCTGGCTTGCTCGCGAAGCAGATCCATGCTGCACATGATCAATTTCCCGTTCAGGCAGTTTGTCTCGAACAAATTGGCCAGACGACGGTTGTTGGCGAAGTTGTCCACACATTCGACGAGGGGAGTCACTTCGGTATACAAGCTGTCGATGCAAAGAGTCTTCGACTCTGTTGTGAGCCGCCACCATTGCCAGTCCGTATGTCCTTCGGTCGGGAAGTGGGCGAATGCCGTATGGGCAGGATCGAGCAGCAACCCCATTGTCCCGGCTTGCTTGGGGAAATGCACCGGACTCCAGAAAACAGGGACGAACTTCCCTTCCAGTCCTTTCAATGATTCATAAGGAGGATTGAACAGAACTTTCTTCCCTTCTTTCAGAGCCTTTTCGGCGACAGTGAAACGGTCTGTTATGACGATGTTTCCTTTATCGACGGATAAGGTTGCCGGATATACCCATATTTTCCATTCATTTGTATAGGCTGTTCCTTTCAGCGTAGCCGACAAGGTCAATTCCTTTGCCTCTGTGATCTTATCTAACGGACAGCGGACAGAACCGGTCATACTGTTCTCCCCGACAGGTAGCGAGCGTGCCGGAAATTCTCCCTGTGCAATTGCTTTTCCATGTCGGTCGGCTAATTTCCAACCGATAATGCCATTGTTAATCGTTTTGTCGCTATAGTTCACCACTTCGATGTCGGCTTCAAACGGTTCGTCAGTAGTATATACCGCTTTGGAGAAACGAGCCAGCGGAGTTACCGGGGCGCAAGACTGGCGGAAGGTAGCCGCTTCTGTCACCCCTTTGCTTTCCCAAAAGGCATTCAGCAGGCCGACGAGAGCTGTTCCCTGTCCGGGGAAATCATGGAGGTCGAGTAGTTGGAAGCCGCTGATTCCAGGTGTTTTCATCGCCCTTTCGATCTCTTCCTTATAGAGGAGGGCGGCTAGTTTGCCTGTCGCCATCAGGTAGTCGTCTGCTTTGTCTGCTAATCCTTTCCTTTCAAGGTCTTCTTTCACTCCTTTGAAGTTTAGGGGGTCCAGTATACCGATATATTTCTCGATCTCTTTCAGGTCGGGATAAACAGCATATTGACCTATCTCGTGTGTGATTAGCGGGACCTCCATACCTTCGACCGATGCGGAGTAGTCTTTGTCGAAGCGAGGGGATTCCGTGTTGAATACCCCTTGCCCGCGTACCCATCCTTTCCGGGTCCATTGGGTAATGAAAAAGTCATCGTTCGTTTCCGGCCAGTCGCCATGCCCTTTCTCGAAAGTGAAGGAGGTAGTGGTGTAGAGATGGCGCGGGTCCTTTTCTTTAACATGATTCAGGAGTGAGCCCAAGAACTCGAAGTCATATTGCAGCTCGTTTCCAAGGCTGAGTAGACAGAAAGAGGGGTGGTTGCCGTATTCTTCCAATATGCGGTCAGCCTCGGCATATAAATAGGGTGCTCGTTTGTCTTTACATAAATTGGTGGACCAGAGCGGAAGTTCTACTTGCAGGTAAAAGCCCAGCGAGTCTGCCACCTCGAATGCTGCTTTTGGCGGGCACCAGGAATGGAAACGGAGATGGTTCAGTCCCCATTCGCGGGCAGTCGTGAAGACCTTTTCCCAACCTTCGTGTTCCATCGGAGGGTATCCGGTAAGCGGGAATATGCAGCACTCCAATGTACCTCTGAGGAAAATCTTCTGATCGTTCAATAATAGAGCCGGCCCGTTCTTTTCCAAATCCCGGAAGCCGAATTTGATTTCTTGGGTATCTTTGTAAGGGTCTGTCTGGATAGATGCCCGAAGGGTGTACAAGGTAGGCGTGAACTCGTTCCATACCTTTACTTCGTCTTTGATCGGGCAAATCAGTTCGAGCCGGTTTTCTCCAGGCTGAAGTGTCACGTGTTGTTGTACTTGTATAACGGGATCTGTTGCCGTCCGGATGTCGGCATTCAAGGAACCGGATGTTGCCGCTCCCGTATTGTTTACGAGGCATTTTACTTTTACTTGCTTGTTCTTATAATCCGGGTATGCCTGCAAATTGCGGATCGAAACGGCATCCTTAGCTGTCAGGGCTATTTCTCCGATTATCCCGTTCCACATGATCTGTGTCTGGTTTGTATAAGCATGCGCCATATCGCCTGCTGTGATATCATATCGTTTCCGGTTATCGACGCGGATCGTGATTTTGTGCTTGCCGGGAGTCAGGTGTTCTGTCAGGTCGTACAGGTGCGGAGCGACCAGGCTTTCCTGCATGCCTTCGACCTGTTTGCCGTCCACCCATACGGATGTTTGCCAGATGACGCGTTCCAGTTTGAGTTCGATCGCTTTTTCTTTCCAGCCGGAAGGTATATCGACTTCTTTGCTGTACCAGGCCGGCCCGACATAACTGTTTTTGCGGGTGAGGTGGAGGACTTGCGGCTTTTGGATGGCAGGAGCCAGTTTGTTTGGCGTTCCGTATCCGGCATCGTCAGTTGTTCCGGGTAACAGGATCGTGTTCTTAAAGTTCTGTCCGGCCCAGTTCTCATTTATTCCGGTATCGGTACTGTCTAATGCAAATTCCCACTCTCCGGCCAGGGAAATGTGGGAAGGATTGTTCTTACATGAAAACAGGCACATCAGAAGGCCTGTCAGCAGGAGGTAAATGTTTATTCGTCGCATGAATCAGGTATTAAGTTTATCGTATGCAAATTAAATTCTTTTCCATAGTCTAAAGAATAGACTAAATAGGGATTATAATGGAGAATCTTTTTATAGCCTTTGATGGTGGAAAGTGTCAAAAGGATCATTTTGTTGTCAGCGGAGGCTCTTCTTATTGCAAAAGCTGACTTTTTGTTCAAGAAGGGTTCCGTCTTGATACAAAAGGATCATTTTGCGGCAAGAAGAAGCCCTTCTAACTGAAAAATACAGCTTTTGTAACAAGAAGGGCCTCTGCTAACAGCAAATTCTGTATTTTGTGTCAAGAAGAGTTCCTTCTTACTGCAAAAGCTGCATTTTATACCAAGAAGCTTACCGGATAGCCGGCATGTTTGCTTCTGTCGGCCAGTATGGATTCTGGTAAATAGGAGAATCTTCTACATTGCCGGTGCTCGATGTGATGTCGAAATGCTGGATATTATATGGAGTCAGATAATGTGCCATCGACCAGCGATATCCGTCCTTTGCGATGTTGTTGTTTACTTTCTCATACGGACGGAGGTATTTGCTGCGTGTCGGTTCCGAAACATTTGATTTAGGATTGTCCATGCCATATACCAATTGTGACGTGCCGTCTTCATTTTTATACCAGTTCTGCATTTCACCCCAGATTTTGAATCCTTCAATGTGGTAAGGTGTGTTGATCATCTGGTCCATCGCTCTCCAACGGCGTAAGTCCATATAGCGTAAGGCTTCTGCCATAAGTTCGCAACGACGTTCGCGGCGGATGTTATATAGGGTCGGATCTACCAGTTGTCCTGCCGAGTATGCGCCCCAGTCGTTCAGAGCTTCCTTCGTCATATCTGTCGCACCGATTGTTTTGTTGTAATCTGGATCAATATGAGAGCGTTCGCGTATCTGTCTCCAATAACTCTGAGCTGTTCCGTCTAAAGCACCGTCCCGTTCGTAGCAGGCTTCCATGTAGTTGAGCAAGGCTTCCGTGCCGCGGAATGCCAGAGCACCGGTATAGTTCTGAGTGTTGTCGCATTGCTTCTGTTCGTAGCTTCCGCCTTTACGCAGGGCGTAACCTGTAGAATAACCTTTTTCCGCGTTACTGTTCAGGATAACCGGATAGGGTTCGACAGGCACAGCCATGTCTCCTCCTGCCGCTTCAAACAGGATGTTCTTTTGTCCCGGTTCTTTGAGGAAAATGGAAAGTCGTGAATCACGCTCCTTACGCACGTCGGCGATTGTTTCATCACCTTGGTAACCGCTGTTGGGCGAATAGATCGGCAGACCGTTGGCCATCAGGAATCCTTCTACCATACCGCGTGTAAGTCCGATACCGTAGTTCCCGTGTTGCCCAGCCGTCACGACATTGTGTGTAACCCCTAAGGCTTTACTGTAGGGACGCCATAATAAGACTTCACTGTAACCGGACATATTCTCTGCTGAAAACATATCCATATAAGGGTTGGCGGCTTCTGCGGCGGATTGCTGTACCAGTCCCGTGTTTTCAACCAAAGTAATTTCGTCTCCCACTGCTTTGGATGCTTCCATCGATTGTGTCAGGAAATAGTTGATTTCTTTGTCTATATCTCCTGTCGGGAACTGATAACCGGCATTATAGTCTTTACTTTTTCCCGGCCATTCCGGTCCATTGGGCACAAATGCCGTGTTCTTAAAATATTTCAACCAGGTTCCTTCAAAAAGGGCGACACGCGATTTAAGTAATAATGCTGTTTCCTTGTTTATACGCGTTTTGTCGGTTCCTTTGCCCGATCCCATCAACATGATTGCCGAGTCGAGATCGGAGAGGATGAACCGCGCCACCTCATTGCGGGGCGAACGTTTGCTAGCTTCTATCAGTGGTTCCATCTGGTCGGGGACTGTGTTGCGCACGATCGGGAAATCACCGAACATCTGATAGCGTTTGAAATATTCGTGTGCCCGCAGGAAGTAAATTTCACCAATGTATTGGCGAATTTTGGTTTCGTCTCCGGAAAGTGTTTTTCCGTTATAACGGGGCAGAACGTTTTCGAGGAAATAGTTGCAGCTGTAGATAAACTTGAAACGATAGGGGTCATCATCCATTTTCTGCGACTGTTTGGTTTTCCATTGTCCGGGAATATACCGGTCGTTATAATCGAAACTAGCTTGGTTGTCGGTGTCTTTGTCTTCACCGAAAATGCCGTAGCCATAACTATGTCCGGGCAGTATGTCTTTGTATAGTCCGTTTGCATACGATGCCAGTTGCGATTCCTCCACCAGATATTTATCCGGTGAGATCGTGGCTTGGGGCTCCTGATCCAGGAAGTCGTTGCAGGAACTGAAAATCGCGATTAATGCGGCTCCGGTTACATATTTGAATATATTGATCTGTTTCATGATGCTTTTGTTTTGTTATAAAGTTACACTTATACCGAAAGATATCGTTTTGGATAAAGGATAAGCATTCCCGTTTTTATCCGTATCGTCACCTCCTCCGATTGTTTCGGGGTCGAACATGTTTGCCAATGATGTACCGGTCCACAAGTTTTCACCAGAGACAAATATGCGTAGTTTCGATACATAGAACTTGTGTGTCAGGTTTGCGGGCAAGGTATAGCCTAACTGGACATTTTTTAGACGAATATAGGCTGCACTTTGCAAATAGGCGGTCTGTTTTTGTCTGTTCTTACTTGAATCGAATACAGGACGAGGGTAGTAAGCATTTAAATTCGCAGGGAGATCGTTTGATGCTTCTGCACGAAAATAGTCCGCATGTTCTACGAAACCGGTAGAATGCCAGAGGCTGGTCGCTCCCCAAAAATAGGCACTGCCTTGCCAGTAATCGCGTTTCATGACTCCTTGGAAGAAGGCGCGGAAATCAAATCCTTTATAATCGGCATTCAGGTCAAGGCCGAATAAATAGCGCGGGGTATTGTTACCGATCTTTTTCATATCGCCCATATCGTCATATTTGTTACCGCCATTATCGATTTTACCGTCTCCGTTCAAATCTTTGTACATGATGTCACCGGCGTCCCAGTTCGTTCCTAATGCGTTTTGCCCTCCGTTCGGAAGTGAGGCCAGGTGCTGGTCCATCTCGTCTTTCGATTTGGCAATGCCGATCGTTTCGTATCCGTAGATATCGCCCATCATCTGGCCTGCCTGGTATTTGTCCAGTGTATTGGTCGGGTTGGGATAACGGGTGATTTTGGTACGGGCATCGGATAGTATGAACTTGACTCCATATCCCAAGCCGTTCTGCAACCTGTCGTTCCAACTGACATCCAGGTCGAAACCATAAGTCTTCAAGTCCGTATTGTTCGTTTTGGGCACTTCCAGGCCAAGGATATAAGGCAATTCGGGGGCCGGACCTACCATATCGAGCGTCATGCGGTTGTAATAGTCGAACGAACCGGTCAGACGGTTGTTGAAAGCTCCGAAGTCGAACCCGATATTCCAGTTGCGGACACGTTCCCATCCCAAAGACGAACTGATAAGGCCCGGCACTTCTGCCGTATTCGGCTTCATCCCGTTTTGCAGCCAGTCGCCGTTGCTTGCTTTTACGGTCAGTACCCGGTAAGTCGGATACCACTCTTTCGTGTTCTGATTTCCTAATTCGCCGTATGATCCGCGTATTTTAAGTGTCCCTACATACTCAGCGACCGGCTCCCAGAAACTTTCACGTGCAATGTTCCATCCCAAAGAGAAAGAGGGGAACCAGTTCCAGCGTTGTTCTTTCCGGAAACGGGATGTGCCGTCGTATCGCAGGTTGACTTCAGCCAGATATTTACCTTGGTAGTCGTAGTTGATACGTCCGAAGAAACCGGCCGTAGACCAGGCATATCGTGCTCCGTTCGTACTCGGAGTTATCGTATTTCCGTAATAATCCTGTCCGGTGGTTATATCGACTTCCGGTTGTCCCGGAACGATAATGCCGTCACGCTGCAATCCGAATTCGGTCTTTTTTAACTGCTCTGCTTGGAAACCGACCATTCCTTTGAAATTATGTCCGGATTCGAGGCTATGGGAGTATTCCGTGTAAGCATTGATGTTCATGTAGTTTTCTTTGAGTTGGTCTTCATGGACATTTGAGCTTGAGTCATATACATACGGGTTTCCGTGGACATCATGGTTATACAGGTATTGTTTGTCCCAATGGCGGTTGGCCGACATGATCCTGTAATTGAAATCCACATGGGTGATCCAGTTCTTGACCGGTTCTAAGATTAATGAAGCCTGTTGGTAGATATTGTCGGTCTGGGTTTTGTCTCGTCCTCCGTCTCTCAGTCCCAAGGCGGGAGAAGGGGAGGAATACATATAGCCGTTATCATCATATACCGGCAATGTCGGCCATCCCTGTCTCGCAAGATCTCTGAATAAGTCGCTCTTCAATGCGGAAGGACGTCCGAAATCTTCACGGGTGAAACGGTTACTGTAGTTGAGCTTTGCCCAGTTTGTCAGTATAAGATTAATCTTGGCTGTTGTCGTGTAACGGTTATAGGTATCCTGATTGAATTCCATCAAACCATTTTGATCAAGATAGTTCATGGAGAGATAATAATTGATTTTTTCCGAACCACCATTTAGGCTCAGGTTATGCTCCTGCGAAAAAGTATGGTCACGGTAGATCGTATCGTACCAGTCTGTATTGGCGTTACCGGCCGTATAGCCGTCATACCAGTAATCTCCATTTGCAAGACTGACCGTGGATAATTTACCATCTCGATAGTCCTTGATACGTTGTAAATGTTCCGGTTTAAAATAGGCTCCGTCTCCTTTGTTAAAAGCTGCATCATTGTAGAATGTGGCAAATGTGTAAGAGTCCATTTGTTTTGGCATTTTGACAGGACTTCCCCATCGGAAGTTGTTGTTGTAGTTGACGGTCGTTTTACCGCTCTTTCCGCTTTTGGTTGTTACCAGAATAACCCCGAACGGTGCACGTGAACCGTAAATGGAAGAGGCTGCCGCGTCTTTCAAAACAGAAATATTCTCGATGTCTTGCGGGTTTATGGAGTTGATATCGCCCTCCATGCCGTCGATCAATACCAATGGTCCGCCTTCCGACCCCTCGCCGATAGTACCTGTACCACGGATACTCATATCCATCTTTTTGTCCAGTGTACCACTTGTGGTCGAGATCTGCAAGCCTGGGACCATACCCTGAAGGGCTTGGACTGCATTCTGGACAGGACGCGATTCCAACGCTTCTGCGTTGACAATGCCGACTGACCCTGTCAGGTTTACTTTCTTTTGTGTGCCAAATCCAACAACAACGACTTCATCTAGTTTTTGTGTGTCTTCTTCCAGTGTGATTTTTAGAATTGTTTGTCCAGTGAATTTAACTTCTTGTGTGACAAATCCGATGTACGATATCTGTATGATATCGCCGTTTTTCAGACTTTCCAATGTGAACTGCCCGTTCATATCGGTCATGATGCCATTTGTGGTGCCTTTCACCACAACAGAAGCTCCGGCCACCGGGCCGAAGCTATCTTCTACTATACCAGTGATTTTCCCGCTCTGTTGGGAAAAGTCTACATTCGGTTGTCCGGGTGTTATCCCTGCGTGGCTGGCTACAGGATAACTTAATGCACCGGCTAACAGGATTAGACTGATCGGTTTCAAGTTTTTCAACATACCTTACGTGTTTAATGATTAAAAAAATTAGATCTATCTTATTTTGTTTATTGCCATGACTTATTTGAGTGAATTTATTATATATCAGAAATGGTATTTTAATGTCGTGTTAAATTCTGTACAAAGTAATGCTATTATAAATACGGATAAAATGGATTAAGTTATTATAAGCATGGATTATTTTATTATTTTTAAATCTGTTCGATGTGTTTTGATTATGACATATATGTATGTTTATCAATTGTATATTGTCTGTGGATGTGTTATGAAAATGACTTATGTTATAATATAGTTGTTGTAATAATTTAAAAAAAGGCTCTTTTTGAATCTGGAAATGTGTGGATATTTAGGAATATAATCATAGAAAGATACAACAAAACGGAACTATATATGATTGTCCTTATCCATGTTTTAAATTTGTTTAATGGTCAATAAATGACTTCGGATGCAGGTTTTGTAATTTTCTACAAACTCCAGAGCCTTTGTTTATCACCTTACGGATTCTTTTTATGCCTGGTTCTGAATTTACCGGGGGAGATACTTTTTATTTTGGTAAAGACGCGTGAGAAATAGAGTGGGTCGGAATAACCGAGTAAAGACGCGATCTGGTTTATCTGCATGTCTGTAGTGGTCAGCAAGCTACATGCCTTTTCTATTTTCATCAGTGTGAAATAAGAGAGAGGGGCGATTCCTGTTTCTTTTATGAACTTGCGGTAGAAGTAAGAGGTCGAGTAGTTTACATAGGACGATATGTCTTTTAGTGTTAATGATTTGTTTATATTTTCATGCATATAGTAAATAGCCCAGTTGATGATACATCCCTTATATTCGCTTTTGGAAGTGCCGGCTTGGCTTCTGTTGAACTGGTTCAGATAAAGGAGGGAGGATAAGAAGAAGTTCAGGCAAACATTGGCATAATTGATATTGGCTGTTTCGAACCCATTCTTAAGAGTTGCATACATTTCTTCAAAAAGATTCAGGCGTTCCTCAATCTTAGAATCCAGTGAAAGATTCAAACATGTCGGCTTATCAAATCCTGTTGCATAGAGGCTTGCCTTTTTCCCTTTGAAATGTAGCCAGTAGATGCTCCAGGGGTCTGTATCATCCGCCTCATACTGATGCCTGACATTCGGTGGGAGAATAATAAATTGATAAGGATGCAATACATATTCTCTATCTTCGATCCGGATATGTCCGCAACCTTCCTTGCAATAGATAAACAAGTATTGGTCGCACCCGTGAGGACGGTCGAAATAATGATGGGTTGCCCGTGTGAAATAGCCCAGGGAATAGATATATAAGTCTCCCGTTAACGGATTTTGATCCATCGTCTCCAATAATGGTAACGGCAGATAAATAAACCTTTCCCCTTTGAAACCGAGTGCTAACTTCATGTGCTTTGCGATATGTGCTGCACAAATATAGTGAAAAGCAATAATAATCCATGTTAATAACAAGTTTTATCCATTTCAACCCCCGGTTACATACTGTAATTTTGTAACATTATCTGGGTAATGAACAATATTTAATTTGAATAATGTTATGAAGTATAATTGTTTAATCATTTGGACAGTCCTCTCGTCTTGTTTTTTACCGGGGATGACGACACATGCACAAAAAATGTCTGTTTGTCGGGAGATACATGTAAGTTCCATGGGGGCTGATATGAATAACGGAACACTCTCATCTCCGTTGAGAACGATCCAGGCGGCTGCGGAGCTTGCAAAGCCCGGCGATGTCATAACCGTGCATGAAGGTGTTTATCGGGAACGCGTGAATCCGCCACGTGGCGGCGAGTCGCCGGAGAAAATGATCCGGTATCAGGCGGCTGCCGGAGAAAGGGTGGAGATCAAAGGGTCGGAGATTATGAAGGGATGGAGGCATATCGACCGGAATACCTGGATGGTCAAGATCCCGAATACGTTCTTCGGATCATTTAATCCATATGCCGATACGGTTCACGGCGACTGGCTGGAACGTGGAAAATGGTGTCATACGGGAGAGGTCTATCTTGACAATGTAGCTCTTACCGAGTCTGAAACGTTGGAGAAAGTGGTTTTTACCGGAGCGGATCAGGCATTGTGGTTTGCGAAGGCAGAGGATGATACTACTTATATCTGGGCCAATTTTATAGATCGTGACCCGAACGAACAAACGGTCGAGATCAATGTACGCCAGTCCGTCTTCTATCCGGAGAAACCCTATATGAACTATATTCAGGTAAAAGGATTTATAATGAGCCATGCCGCAACCCCTTGGGCGCCACCGACAGCCGAGCAGGTCGGTTTGCTTGGGACACATTGGAGCAAAGGCTGGATTATAGAAGGGAATACGATCAGCCATTCCAAGTGTGTAGGGATCACCTTAGGCAAATATGGTGACGAGTGGGACAACAAATCGGAGTCGGCCGAAGCTTTCGTCAGGACAACGGAGCGGGCTTGGGAAAATAACTGGAACCGGGAGTCGATAGGCAGTCATATCGTAAGGAATAATCGTATCTCCGATTGTGGTCAGGCGGGTATTGCCGGCAGTTTAGGCGCCATTTACAGTATGATCGCTGATAACGTGATCCATGATATAGGCTTGAACCAACAATTCTGGGGATATGAAATAGCCGGTCTGAAACTGCATGCTCCCGTGGATGTGACCATCAGCCATAATCATATTTATCGTACGGAAGGCGGTATATGGCTGGATTGGATGGCACAGGGTACGAGGATTACCGGAAACCTGTTGCACGATAATAAAGTGCAGGACTTTTCCCTGGAAGTCAATCATGGTCCGATCCTGGTGGACAATAATCTGTTCTTGTCGGAAGAGCTGGCACAGGTAAAACTTTCGCAAGGAGTAGCTTTTGTTAATAATATAATTGCCTGGAAGATATGGCCGACAGGCAAGGAAGACAGCCGGGAAACCCCTTATCTGGTCCCTCACGGGACGGAAATAGCCGGGCTTCATACTTGTCCGTGCGGAGATGCTACATATTATAATAATCTATTTACGCGTGTAGACTTGACTCCGTATGACGAGTGTCTGCTTCCGGTCAGGATGAAAGGGAACCTGTTTTTGCAAGGAGCCGTTCCCTCCAAAATGGAAATCGATCCTCAAGTCGATCCGAACCATCATGCCGGTATCGGAATCGTCGAAGAAGCTGATGGCTGGTATTTGCAGATGAATGTGTCGGAAGACTGGGCAAGGTAGAGAGGCCGAACGCTTGTCTATCCCTCCGAACTTGGAGAAACAGCCATTTCCCATCAGTCTTTTGTTGGAGGAGCGGAGACTCCGAAAGTCTTGAATAGGGATTATCTGGGTAATAAAAGAAGCCGGAAAAACTCGTATCCGGGGGCGATCGAGTTTGAAAAAGGAGGCATGCAAAAGCTTAAGGTCTACTGATCGGCTGCCGCGTCTGGGAGCAGTTCCGTTTTGTGTTAGTTTTCCTGTTTTTTGTTCCTGGCAGGTGTGTACTCAATTAGAATAGAGAGGAGAAAGATGTTGGGATTGTCCGTACTTTTGCATATCAGATAATGTAAATATAAAACGAAAACCAATATGCGTATGGTCAATCTATGTAAAAACAAGCTGTTCAATACCGGGCTTATGCTCTTTTTGTGCCTTGGCTTGCAGGCCCAGAACAAGGAGATGCGGCGGGTGGCTACGAACGACTGCGGAGTAACGAATACACAAGCTTTCCTGATCAAAGGGGATGACTATACATTGCCGGATTCTTTCACGGGAAGCAAGGAGGCGAAAACCTGTAATTTCGGCGGGACGGTCATCTATGCTTTCGATCAGATGGATATACAGGCCGATTACCGGATGGAGGTGGTCTATCTGGCTGACAACCGGAGGGAACAGCGTATCGTGGCTGACGGCAACGAAGTGCAGGGGCCCGTCGTACTTGAAAAAGGGAAGGAGCAACGCTACATGATCGACCTGCCGAAGAAAGCCTACGCCTACGGACAATTGGTCTTGGTGTTTGAAGCCTTGAAGGGAGATAATGCGATTGTTTCGGAGCTGAACCTGTATTCGTCCAATCCGGCCCAGCTGAAACCTTTCGGGAAAGAACGTAAAAAGGAATTGGTGCATACCCAGGCTTATACGGTGGATACGACTGTTTGTGCGGAAAAAGTTTTACCTGTATATACCATCAAGCCCCATCAGGTAGCCGGTGTCTATAATCCGGTCCTGTCCTTAAACGGGACGTGGTTGTTCAATGAAAAGCCTGCTACCCGTTTTTATGAACAGAAACAGAACGGGCGGGACTGGAAGCCGATCGTAGTTCCGGGACAGTGGTCCATGCAAGGCTTTAAAGTCGATTCTGCCGGTTTCGGAGGCTATCAGACTACATTCACATTGCCGGCGGATTGGCAGGGAAAGCAGGTGAAACTGCGTTTCGACGGTGTCTCCAGCGAGTCGGTCGTGTATCTGAATGGAAAGGAAATAGGTTCCCATATGGGAGGAATGACTGCTTTTGAACTGGATGTCACGAAAGGGCTGAAGACGGGTGAGAACCTGTTGGCTCTGCGGGTTTGCAGCGAGTCGTTGGCAGACATGTTAGGGAGCCTGACTCAATATGCGGCACATCAGTTGGGAGGCATAACCCGTAAAGTGACGCTCTTTGCCGTTCCGGATATCCATTTGTCGGACCTTCGTATCGTGACGGAGCTGGACGATGACTATAAAGATGCAGACTTGAAAGTCTATCTGTCGGTAACGAATAGCTCGGATGAGATACAAAAAGATGTATCGGTTCGCCTTTCCCTTTCCGGACTGCCTGTTGTCCTGAGCCGGCATATTCCGGAGATTGCCGCCGGGTCTTCCTGGAGCGGTTGGCTGACTGGCAAAGTCGTTTCTCCGGATAAGTGGGATAACGAGCATCCATCTTTATATACGATGAAAATCGAAGTCGGAACCTCGGACAAGGTTGTCGAGCAGATAGAGAAACGTTTTGGCTTCCGCGAGATTCGGATACAAGGGAATCGTTTGCTGGTAAATGGCAAAGCTGTCAAGTTGAGAGGGGTTTGCCGACATGAAATGCATCCGTTGACCGGACGTGTGATGAATCCTGCCCTGGAACGGAAGGATGTCGAGCTGTACCGGGATGCGAACTGCAATTTTATCCGTACTTCCCATTACCCTCCTTGTGAAGAGCTGCTCGAAGTCTGTGACGAACTGGGCATGTTCGTGGAAGTGGAAGCACCGGTCTGCTGGATCGGTCATCATGCGAATGAGAACTGGAAGGTGCTGAACTATCGTGATCCTAAATACTATCCGTATGTATTGCAGGCGAATATGGAGATGATCCAGTTCTACCGGAACCATCCTTCCATCATCTTCTGGTCGATGGCGAACGAATCGTACTGGAATAAGGAATTTGCACAGGTAGAGGTCTATATGGAAAAAGCCGATCCTACCCGTCCGTTCACGTTCCACGACCAGGCCTATGGCGGGTTCAACAACCAGGGCAGCACGGCCCCGATCGCGAATATCCATTATCCGGGTCCCAACGGATATAAGGTCGCCGCCAAAAGCGACCGGCCGATGACGTATGGCGAATACTGCCACCTGAATGTCTATAACCGGAGCGAACTGGTGACTGACCCCGGCATCCGTAGCGATTGGGCATTGGCGCTGGCTCCTACGTGGGACAATATGTATAAGACACCGGGCGTTTTAGGCGGTTCTATCTGGTCTGGTATCGACGATATTTTCCAGATGCCTAACGGGGATGCAGTCGGCTATGGCCCCTGGGGACCGATCGACGGCTGGCGTCGCCCGAAACCGGAGTACTGGGATATGAAAAAGATATACAGTCCGGTCCGTGTGACGACCGAGGCGCTATCTCCAGCCAACGAACTGGTCATCGATCTTGAAAACCGGTACACCTATACAAACCTGGATGAACTGCGTATCACGTGGACGTACGGAGAGGAGAAGGGAACGACCTTCGCAGACCTGGAACCCGGTGAAAAAGGACAACTTCGCATCCGGCTTGCCCATCCCGAAAAGGCGAATGAACTCTATCTGTCTTTTGCCGATCCCCGCGGCTTTACTGCCGATGAGTATTTGATCCCTGTCGGCAGACAGGTACAAAACGAATTGCAGGCGTTGCCAACTGCTTCTACCCGCTTGAAAGAAAAGAAAGACCGCTATGTCATTACCGGAAAAGATTTTAGTTGTGAGATCAGTCGTGTATCCGGGCAGATACTCTCGGTGAAGAAAGGGAAAAAAGAAATATTGAACGGTGGACCGTGGCTGATGGCCTTGCCGTTGACAGGTGGCGGATGCTACCCGAATCATAATGCCAATACGCCTGTGTTCAATGACCTTTGCTCGGACTGGAAGGTAGAAAAAGTAGAGGCGGTCCGACAGGGTGATGACGTCTTGGTAAAGGTGGCAGGCGCTTATAAAGAGTTTTCCGGCTCTTATGACCTGAAAATAAATGCAGGAGGCGAACTGTCGGTAACCTATTCGTTCGATGCCCTTGAAGAGGTGAATCCGAGGCAGTGGGGACTGGTTTTTGAAGCTCCTGTTTCTTATGATAAGACCTTCTGGCGCCGGGATGGCATGTGGAGCGTTTATCCGGCCGACCATATCAGCCGTCCGGTAGGTGAAGCCTGTCTCTTTTATGAAGGACTCCCTGCGAAAGTCAATCCACGTACGGAACCTGCCTGGTCTTGGAGTATGGATTATAACGAACTGGGAAGTAATGATTTCCGTTCCACCCGCCGGAACATCTGGTATGCCGGTCTGAAAGACGGAAACGGCAGTAAGATTACCGTCCCTTCCAATGGCAAACAGCACTGGCGCTCCTGGTTGGAAAAAGACAAGATCCGCTTCCTGGTTGCCGACTTTGTGACGGCAGGAAACGAGATGTTCCTCAGTAGCTATTATGCTCCTTACCGCAAGCCGTTGAAGAAAGGAGACCGGATCGGTGGAGAGATTGTGGTGAGAGTGGAATAATCGTGAAATCGTCCATCCTAATCTTGTTATTGTCTATTTTTCGTGCAATAGGTTATTGCTTACTTTGTTGCATCTAAGAAAACAGGATTGATTTATTATTGATGAGGTTATGTGAGGGTGTTTCTTAAATAAACAGGGCTCTGACGCTGTATAAGCGATAAATGCATTTATCCCGGTACTGAAGGTTTTTTACCTTCAGTACCCAAGATCCCTATACAATGATTATTAGAAATTTAGAGAGAAAACATGTATGCCAAAAAGAAATCCGGCAAGATAAGCCCGGCTTTTGAAATCATTCAAAAATGTGAGAAGATTCATTTATGCGGCATAGCGCCGTATTTCTTGTTAATTATTTAATTCCATTATTATGAACAAAACAAATGGTGTAAATTATTTCAGATTTCTGCTCGTCGGAGCTGGAATCTTGTGCGTGGGAAGCACGCCTGTTTTTGGAGAGACTGTTACTTCAGATAAGTCTGATATCATGAAAATATCCATTACGAACGATTCCCGGATATCAGGTGTCGTAGTCGATCAGACAGGTCTTCCGGTTATCGGCGCAAACGTGTCCGTGAAAGGAACGACGAACGGGACGATTACGGATATGGATGGAAAGTTTGATCTGGAAGTCCCTGCCGGAGCCCAATTGGTCGTATCTTATATCGGTTATATCACCCAAGAGTTTGCGGTCGGCAATAAAACGACTTTCCAGATTGTATTAAAAGAAGATACTCAAAACCTGGAAGAGGTTGTCGTTGTCGGGTACGGAGTCCAGAAAAAGGTGAATATGACAGGCTCTGTAGCGGCCATTAATTCGGAATCGTTGGCTAACCGGCCGGTAACCAACGCCTCTACTGCATTGCAAGGGATGTTGCCGGGTGTAACCGTCGTGCAGAACAGCGGGCAGCCGGGTAAGGATAATTCTTCGATCCGCATCCGTGGTGTCGGTACGTTGAATAATGCAAACCCGATGTATGTCGTGGACGGTTTGATCGTTTCTACGATTAATGATATCGATCCGAACGACATCGAGAGTTTGTCTGTATTGAAAGATGCCGCATCGGCGGCTATCTACGGTTCGCGTGCCGCCAACGGTGTCGTTTTGGTGACGACAAAGAAGGGTAGCAAGAAAGCGGCTACTTTGAAATATGACGGTTATGTGGGATGGCAATCTCCGACTTCTCTGCCTGAATATCTTCCTTCCCATGAATATGCTGAACTGTATAATATGGCATTGCGCAATGAAGGGAAGAGTCCGGCTTATTTGCCTGAAGAAATAGAGAAATTCAGGAACGGCAGTGATCCGGACAACTATCCGAACACCGATTGGTTAGGCTTGTTTTATAAAGATAAGGGGTTCCAGCATAGCCATCGTGCGGAAGTGAGCGGGGGCAGCGAAACGACTACCTATATGTTCTCCCTGGGATATCTGGGACAGGACGGTATCATTGAAAATTCCGACTTCCAACGTTATAACTTGAGAGGAAACATCAATACTCAGATTAATAAGTTCTCTGCCGGAGTCAATTTCTCTTATACTTACGGAAACACGAATGAACCGATCAGTTCTTGGACCGGGGATTTATACCAGATCTTCCGCCAGATAAACCGTATTGCCCCGTTCGTTCCTTATAAATATTCGAATGGCTATTACGGTTACATTGCCGACGGCAGCCCGATGGCTTGGGTTGAATCGGGTTCGATCCATAATCAGAAATACTATACGACCCGTGCTGTTGGAAATGTTGGGTATGAGATCATAAAAGGATTGAAGATACAGGAAGTGATTGGCTACGAACATACGGGAAGTTCTGACGAAAAGTTCCTGAAGGATATCCAGTACTATAATTGGAAAACAGGCGAACCCAGCCAATATCAGGGGCCGAACAGCCAGACGGATGACCGTGAAGATTATATGATGCTCAATCTGCAAACCTTATTGACTTATAACAATACGTTCGGTAAACACACCATTGGCGCTTTAGCCGGTTTTTCGCAGGAATACAGCCGCCGGGACTGGACGATCGGCAAACGCATCAACTTCCTGAATAACGATCTGTGGGAACTGAATGCCGGTTCACCGGACGGGCAGACTGCAGAAGGTTCGGCTAATGAGTATGCCCTACGTTCGTTCTTCGGACGTGTGACGTATGATTATGACAACAAGTATTTGTTTGAAGCCAATATACGCCGGGACGGTACTTCTCGTATCAACCGGGATACCCGCTGGGGGACTTTCCCGTCTTTCTCTGCTGCATGGCGTATTATCAACGAGCCGTTTATGGAACCGGCGCGTGATATCCTGTCCGATTTGAAGATCAGGGCCGGTTGGGGAAAACTGGGAAATCAGCAGTTAGGTACTGACAACCGTAAAGCGATCGAATACTATCCGTACCAATCCGTGTTGTCACAGAAAAACTATGCATTCGGCGGTAAAGTGAACCAGGGAGTCGCTCCGGTCGATGGCGCCAATAATGATCTGAAATGGGAAACGTCCAAAACGACTAATATCGGTCTGGATATGGGATTCCTCCAGAATATGTTCACGTTGACAGTCGATGCGTATTGGAAAAAAACGTATGATATCTTGATGAAACTGCCCGTAAGCACGCTGTATGGGTTGGAAGCTCCTTATCAGAACGCCGGAGAAGTGACGAATAAAGGTATAGAAATGCAATTCGGATATAAGTATTCGAATAAAGACTTCACCTTCAATGCTACAGCAAATGTCGCTTATAATAAAAATGAGGTGACGAACCTGCACAACGAGGGCGCAAAGATCTGGGATGGTTTCAAATTCAAACAGGAAGGACGTCCCATCAATTCATTCGGCGGTTACGAAGTACTCGGTATTTTTACGGACGAAGATGATCTGAAGAACAGTGCCGTTATCAATCGTGAGCAGGCCGGGTTGGGCGACTTGAAGTACAAAGATCAGAATGGTGATGGTAAGATTGACGGTGAGGATCGTGTTTATTTGGGTAGCTGGGATCCTTCCTGGACATTTGGCCTGAATTTGAGTGCTACATGGAAAGGTTTTGATGCTTCTGTCTTCTTCCAAGGAGCAGCCGATGTGAAAGGTTTCCTTCAGAATGAAACGGTCGGACGCTTACAGGGTAATACGGCTAAGCCGACCGCTCTGTTCCGTGATTCCTGGGATGCGGAAACCAATCCGAATGGTAAATTCCCTCGTCCGTTGACTACTTGGAGACAGAATGATTCGGAAACGAATCCATCAGACTTTTGGATCATCAATTCGTCTTATTTGCGAATGAAGAACATTCAGGTCGGATACACATTGCCGAAGAATGTCTGCGACTTTATACGGGTTCCGAGAATCCGCATTTATTACAGTGGACAGAACTTGTTGACTTTTACCGGATTTAGTGATGGCTTTGACCCCGAAGCACCTGTCGGTGCCCGTGGTTACTATCCACAGGTAAAAGTAAATACGTTTGGATTAAATGTAACCTTTTAAATAGATATGTCATGAAAAAATATAGTTTATATGCTGTCCTGTTACTGTTCATAACATCTTGTAGCAGTGATTTTCTGGATCGGAATCCATTGGATCAGCCGTCGAATGAAACATTCTGGAATACGGAAAAAGATGCGTTGGCTGCTGCGACCGGCTGCTACGAAGGGTGGTTCAGTATGGATGAGGTGGTCTATTTCGATTGTGCTTCCGATAATGCTTACAATCCTTTCCCGTGGGAAGGTTGGCAAGTGCAGGCTACCGGTTATGCAACGGCTAACGATTATGGGCAGAATTATATGAAGTATGATAAGATTGTTCGTTGTAATAACTTCCTTGCCAACATCGACCGTCCGGAAATGAGTGAGGAGATACGGAGCCGCCTGACAGCGGAAGTCCGCTTTTTAAGGGCTTGGCATTATTTTCTGAAAGTGACTCTTTACGGGGATGTGCCTTTGGTAAAAGAAGTGCTGGATGTCAATAATTCATACCTGCCTCGTACTCCGAAAGCCGAGGTGGTGAAATTTATTTTGGATGAATTGAACGAGATCGCTCCCTTACTGCCGGAGACGTATGCCAGTAGTGATGCTGGAAGAGTCACCAAAGGTGCTGCTCTCACGCTAAAAGCCCGTATGGAGATATTCGAAGGCGATTATGCGGCCTGTGCTGCCACATGCGAGCAGATTATGAAGTTGGGGTATTCTTTGTTCCCTGATTATAGAGGTTTGTTTAAGATCGCCAATATGGGTAACGAAGAAGTGATTCTGGATGTCCAGTATGTGGAAAATCTGGCGAAGAACGGGATCCTTGGTGTAATGCCTCCCGCTTCTGTCGGAGGCTGGTCCTCTATCAATCCGACTCAGGCATTGGCGGATGCTTATGAATGTATAGATGGAAAAACGATTGAAGAGTCTCCTTCCTATAATCCTAAAGACCCGTATAAAGACCGTGACCCCCGTTTGGCCGCTTCTCTGATTTACCCGGGCTGCCTGTATGAAGGCAGTTATTTTAATCCTATCGACATTAAAGATCCGACCGGCGACTATTATGCGCCTTACGGGCGTTCGAAAACCGGTTACCATCCGCGTAAGTACATCGATAATTTGGGTGATTATGCCGATATGTGGAACACGGGAATGAATGCGATCGTGATGCGTTATGCCGAAGTTTTGCTGATGTATGCCGAATCGAAGATCGAGTTGAACCAGATAGACGCTTCCGTTTATGAAGCGCTTGATGCGATCCGGACCCGCGCCGGTATGCCGACAGTAGATAAGGCGATCTATAACAATCAGTCGAAGATGCGTGAACTGGTACGTCGTGAGCGTCGTGTCGAGCTGGCACTGGAAGGTCTTCGCTGGTTTGATATCTGTCGTTGGAAAATCGGTGAACAGGTAATGCCGGGGCAAGTGTACGGCGCACTATTGGGAACAGTCGATGCCGAAACCGGTGCTCTGAACCTGACGGATGAACGGATAAAAGTTGAAATCCGTCTGTTTGATCCGGCGAAGCATTATTTGTGGCCGATCCCGCAGAGTGTGATTGATGCCAGTGTGGCCAACGGAGAGCCGACTATGGTACAGAATCCTGGATACTAATTTTTTGTAGATAATAATAGTACCGGATCTTAACTTACCCTATAACCTGTGTCTTTACAGGCTATAGGGTATTGCCCGACAGCCCGTAAGGAGACTAAAATACCTTACGGGCTATTGGGTATTACCGGTATTTTTGTAACTTTGTAAGCGTCAATCAAATGCAGAGCCGTATGGAACAACCGTCTGAACAATCGTTATGGGGAATGCTGGAAGGCATCACCGAGAATCTGAAGCACAAGCGGCTGGCGGATGTGTTTCGCTTTGTGTCGTTCCGCCCGTTCGAGACATTCGGGCCGCATAAGCATCTGCGTATCGAGATCAACTATGTGAAGAAGGGCAATTGCATCCTGCATCTGGAGAACGAGAGTATCAGCTTCAGCGAGAACGAGATGATGGTGATCTGTTCCAATGTGGAGCATACCTTCGAGGCCGGTTCCGAAGATACGACCTTGATGCAGTTGGAGTTCCTGCCGGAAGTCTTCTCCCGCTTCAATCCGGACGGGCACGGGCAGACGAAGGATCTGGCGCCTGTCACGATCTTTTCCGAAGAAAACCGGTTGATCAAGATTGTGAATAACGTCCGGATCATGCGCGCCGTGCAGCGTATTGTCAACGAGATGAACCAGAAGAGCAAATACTACCAATATCTGGTTGTCATGTACTATGCCGAGCTGCTGATCCTGATTTACCGTTATCTCGATGAGGCCTATCTTCCGATTTGTACAAACGATTCGTTGAAAAAGGCGATCTCCTATATCCGTTTGAACTACCAGTCCGATATCACGATCAGCGATGTCGCGTCGCAAACCGGAGTCGGAGAACGGTACTTGCGCAAACTGTTCTCCCAGTACCTGAACCTCTCCCCGCTGGACTACCTGAACCAGATCCGGATCAACAAAGCGATCGAGCTGCTGCGGAATACGGAGATGTCCGTCAAGGAGGTATGCTTTGCCTGCGGTTTCCAGTCCCCCCAATACTTCTCCCGTATCTTCAAACAACAAATGGGCATCTCTCCGCGGGAAGTGACGAAATAGAGAGTGCCGTTTTCTCTACTTTTTCCCTTGTTCTGTTCCTCGTAGCATAAGCAACCGGGAGCTTTACTGCCGTATCTTCTTCCCTCCGGACTCTATCTTTGCAGGTAGAAAGACGAACTGTAAAAAGGAATTGACAATGAAAGAATGGAAAGACGATAAAGCCCTGTTTGCCTTGATAAAGGAAGAACTTTACACCGCAGTGGTCGGTGATATTATGGATAAGATGGGCTATACCCGCCAGTTTTTGCCTCCCCGTATCCGTCCGCTTCGTGACGATATGCTGGTGGCCGGACGTGCCATGACGGTATTGGAAGCCGATGTGCTGGATGCCGGAAAGGAGAAAGGGATGAACCCAGTGCTGAAACGCTCCTTCGGCCTGATGCTCGAAGCGTTGGACGACTTGAAAGAAGACGAGGTATATGTTTGTTCCGGCTCTTCCCCAGCTTATGCCTTGTGGGGCGAGCTGATGAGTGCCCGTGCGATCCAGTGCAAGGCGGCCGGAGCGGTTGTCAACGGCTACTCCCGCGATACGAAGGGAATTTTGGCATTGGATTTCCCTTGCTTCTCCTACGGTCCCTATGCCCAGGACCAGGCGCCGCGTGGAAAGGTGATCGACTACCGTGTGCCGATCGAAATGGAGGGCGTACGGATCAATGACGGGGATATCCTGGTCGGCGACATCGACGGCGTATGTGTCGTGCCTCGTGAGATCGAGGAAGAAGTATTCACCCGCGCCTTGGAGAAAGCCCGTGGCGAACGGATGGTCCTGAAGAAGATACAGGAAGGGATGAAAGCCCGTGATGCTTTCGATAAATACGGAATTATGTAAAATACGATAAAAAGGTAGGAGACAATACAATGAAGATTACAGACGTAAAAGTATGGTTGGTCCAGGGCATCAAATATAACTGGACATTACTGAAAATCTATACCGACGAAGGCTATACCGGCGTAGGCGAAGCTACCAACTGGCCCGGCAGCCCGATCGTTTTCGAAGCCGCCAAGCATGCCGGGCAACGCATCATCGGCCTCGACCCGATGAAGACCGATTTTATCTGGACGAAGCTCTACCGCGACCTGAACTGGATTGGCCCGTACGGAGCCAGCCTGTGTGCGATCAGCGGTATCGACATGGCGCTGCTCGACCTGAAAGCAAAGGTGTTGGGCGTTCCCTGCTACGAACTGTTGGGCGGGGCTTACCGGAAAGATATCTTGCTCTATGCCAACTACTGGTTTACGGGCGGCGGACACAACGAGGCGGACTATGCCGCCCAGGCACGCCGTGTCATGGACGCCGGTTTTACGGGGCTGAAGTTCGACCCCTTCGCCCACACGAACTATTTCTATGGCGAAGACCTTGCCTCCAACTTGACCCTGACGGCGGAACAGCAGGACTTGGCGTTCAACGTCTCCAAAGCCGTGCGCGAGGCTGTCGGTCCGGAATGCGACATCATGATCGAGACACACGCGATGCTGAACTACCGGGTTGCCGTCAAGATGGCGGAACGGCTGGCAAAGCTCGATATCACCTGGTATGAGGAACCCGCCGGCCCGGAAAGTTCGCAGACGCTCCGTGCCATGCGCGAACGCATCCCGTCGGATGTCGCCATCTGTGTAGGCGAGCGCCATTACACCCGTTTCGGCATCCGTTCGCTGCTGGAAAAGCATGTGTGCGACGTGATCATGCCCGACATCACCCGTTGCGGCGGCCCCTCCGAGATGAAGCGGATGGCTACGATGGCGGAGGCCTACAACGTCCTGATCGCCCCGCATAACCCGAACGGCCCTCTCTCGACACTCGCCTCTTCGCATGTATGCGCCGCTATCCCGAACTTCTTCCGTCAGGAGTTTATGTTCAACGATGTCCCCTGGCGCGACACGGTGATCGACCATCCGATAGCCGAGATGGTCTATGACGGCCACCTGCACCTGTCCGACCGCCCCGGCTTGGGCGTGGACCTCGTTGAAGAGGAGATGGAGAAACACCCCGGCATCACGATGGATGCTCCCGATAACTTTTATATCTGATCCCTATGAGCTTTGTACTCGATTATAAAGATAAGGTAGTCCTGGTCACCGGAGTCTCCTCCGGGATCGGGCTGGGCGTCGCCAGGGAGTTCGCACGGGCGGGCGCCCATGTGGCAGGCTGTTCGCGCAAGTCTCCGGACGACGCGAGCGTGCAGGCTTTCCGCGAGGTGGTAGAACAGGAGGGCGTACGCTCGTTCTACCGCCCCGCGGATGTGACGGATGCGGAGGAGCTGAAAGGCTTCGTCGAAGATACGGTCCGTACCTTCGGACGTATAGACATGGTTGTCTCCAATGCCGGCATGAACGTGTTCGAGGGAGCCGAAGGTTGCACGGAGGAGCGTTGGCATTACAACCTCGATCTGAACCTGGCTTCCCACTGGCGTCTGGCCCGGCTCTGCAAGCCCTATCTCGAAAAGAGCGGCGAAGGCGTCCTGCTCCTGATGACTTCCAACCATGCTTTCAGCTCCATCCCCGGATGCTTCCCTTATAACGTGACGAAGACGGCTATCACCGGCCTGGTGCGCAGCCTGGCGATCGAGTGGGGGCCGGCTGTCCGTACGGTGGGGGTGGCTCCCGGATTTATCGATACGGCGGGCAACGACACTTGGTTCGACTCTTTTCCCGATCCCGAAGCGGAACGCCGGCGGACGATCGACCTGCATCCTGTCAAACGGATCGGGACGGTCGAGGAGGTAGGGGCGTTATGCGTCTATCTCGCCTCCCCGTATGCCCGGTTTATCAGCGGGACGACGATCCTGATGGACGGGGGGCGTTCAGCGTTGATGCAGGATGAATAAAAAACAGATACCATGAACACGATCGACTTAATAATCTTTATAGCTTACTGCCTCCTGATCCTCTGTGTCGGCCTTTTTGTCTCACGCGGCAGGAAGGGGGACGAGCGGGATGCCGGCGATTATTTCCTCGCCGGGCGCGGGCTTGCCTGGTGGGCGATAGGCGCTTCTATCATCGCTTCCAATATCTCCGCCGAACAGTTTGTCGGCATGTCCGGCTCCGGCTATGCCATCGGGCTGGCGATGGCGACCTACGAATGGATCGCCGCCCTCGGACTGATCCTCGTGGCGAAGTTCTTCATCCCGATCTTTTTGGAGAAGAAGATCTTCACCATGCCCCAGTTCCTCGAAGAGCGTTTCGACAAGCGCGTCAAGACGGTGATGGCGGTCTTCTGGCTGGCTGTCTTCATCTTTATCAATCTTACTTCCATCTTGTACTTGGGAGCCTTGACGATCGAGAAGGTGATGGGGATCCCGATGCTCTACGGCATAATCGGGCTGGCGGCCTTTGCCGGTATCTATTCGATATACGGAGGATTGAAGGCGGTGGCGCTGACGGATGTGGTCCAGGTCGTGTTCCTGGTTGGCGGCGGGCTGGTCACGACCTATATCGCCCTCGACCTCCTCGGAGAAGGCGACGGCGTGTACCAGGGAATGGTCAACCTCTATGGCGAGGCGAGCGATAAGTTCCACCTGATCCTCGACAAGTCGCATCCCGGTTATAAGGACCTGCCGGGCATCTCCGTGATCCTCGGCGGCCTCTGGGTGGCAAACCTTTATTACTGGGGATGCAACCAGTATATCATCCAACGCGCGTTGGCCGCCAAATCGGTCCGGGAGGCGCAGAACGGGATGCTTTTCGCCGGTTTCATCAAGCTGTTCATTCCGCTTTTGGTCGTGATTCCCGGCATTGCCGCCTTTGCGCTGGAGGCTCCGTTAGAGAAATCGGACGAAGCCTACCCGTGGTTGCTCGGCAACCTCCTTCCGGTAGGGGTGAAGGGGGTGGCGTTTGCTGCTTTGACAGCCGCGATCGTCAGTTCGCTCGCTTCGATGATGAACAGTATTTCCACGATCTTTACGATGGATATCTACCGTTCCTATTTCCGGAAAGAGGCCGGACAGAAAGAACTGGTCCATACCGGACGTTGGGCGAGCTTCGGCTCGTTGCTAATAGCCGTGCTGATCGCCCCGATGCTGTCGGGGTTGGACCAGGCGTTCCAGTATATCCAGGAGTTTACCGGCTTTGTCAGTCCCGGCGCCCTGTCGATCTTCCTGGCAGGCTTCTTCTATAAACGGGCGACGGCAAACGGGGCGTTGGCGGCGGCATTGGGCTCGTTCGTCTTCTCCTTCGGCCTGAAGTTCCTCTTCCCCGGATTGCCCTGGATGGACCGCATGGGGCTTGTGTTCCTGATGTGCTGCGCGCTCATCGTCCTGCTGGGGAAAAAGGACCAGCCGGCCAACGCTTATACGCGCCATGACCCGGCTTTGTTCCATACCGGCCGGATGTTCAATGTAATGTCGGTAGTCATACTGGCGATATTAATAGGCTTTTACTACTTTTGGTGGTAAATTTATACACATGTAATAATAGGCACATAAATGAAACAGATAAAGACAATCCTATTCGCTTTCGGTTGCAGCTTACTGCTGTCAGGCACGAAAGCATTCGCACAGATAGAGAGGCTTCCCGATGAAGCCTCCTATCCTGTCTTGCAGGAATTGGCCGGTGTCGAAACGCCTGCCGTCCTGCTGAGTGGAACCTGGCAGTTCCGGTATTCTCCGGATAGCAAGTGGGACAAGATACAGGTTCCCGGCGAGCCTGCTATGCAGGGCTATGCCATCGAGCACGACAAGCCGTTCACCTACCGGAAGTCGTTCACCGTCCCGGCCGATTACGCCGGCAAGCATACGATCCTGCGTTTCGACGGCGTCTACAGCCATGCCCGCCTGTTTGTGAACGGCACGTTCGTCCGCGAACATCATGGCGGCTTTACCCGTTGGGAGACGGATGTCACCCCCTTCGTCCGTCCCGGAAAGAAAAACGAGATTCGCCTCGAAGTGACGGATCGCCTGGACGATATTTCCTATGCCTCCGGCTATGCCCATCATCCGATCGGGGGAATCCTGCGCGATGTAACCTTGTTCGCATTACCCGAAACCTGCTTGTATGACTTCTACGCCGAGACACATCTGGATGCTGCTTACGAGGATGCCGTCCTGAAGATCGGCTACAGCAGCCCGGTTGCCGGAGGTGCGGAAGTCGCCTATACGCTGACCGACCCGTCCGGCAGACGCTATCCGTTGGTGCAATCCCGGTTCCCCCTGGAAGAGGGCGGGAACATGAATGAACTGCCCGTGAAGAACCCCTTGAAGTGGGATGCCGAACATCCGAACCTCTATACGCTGACCATCACCCTCAGCAAGGACGGAAAGGAGATCGGCCGTTTCGACCGCCGTATCGGTTTCCGTGATGTGAAGATAGAGAAAGACCGCATGTTGGTGAACGGCATGCCGGTGAAGTTGCGCGGGGCCTGCCGCCATGATATCCACCCGACACTCGGCCGCACGACGACTGCCGAACTGGACAGTCTCGATGTGATCCTCTTCAAACGTTCCAATATGAACTTTGTCCGTACCTCGCATTATCCTCCCACGGAACGTTTCCTGGAGTATTGCGACCGCTACGGCATCTATGTGGAGAGCGAGACGGCTGTCTGCTTTGTCGATACCTACCGGCAGAAGAACTATGCGCCGGGCAAGACCCAGGACAGTGCCGAGTTTACGCCCCGCTATCTCTCGCAATGCCGCGAGATGGTGAAGTCGTTCCGTTCCCATCCCTCCATTCTGTTCTGGTCGATCGGTAATGAAAGCGTGTACGGCACGAACTTCCAGCAATGCTGGGATTGGGTGAAGGCAACCGACAAGACTCGCCCGGTTATATTCAGCTATCCCGGATCGGTCGGTGAGAAGAAGCCGGTCTATGATATCCTGAGCATGCACTACCAGGATGTAAACGGAAACCTGAACCAATGGAACCGCTCTACCCATGGTTTCCAGGGGGAAGGGATACCTGCCCTGTTCGACGAGTGGGCGCACCCGGCGTGCTACACCTACGCTACCTTGCAGGAAGATCCGAATATCCGCGAGTTCTGGGGGCATTCGATCGAAAAGATGTGGAGCGGCCTTTTCGAGGCTCCCGGCGGCTTGGGTGGTGCGATCTGGGGATATGTGGATGAAACGTTTATGCTGCCCGAACCGAAAGTAGGGACTGCCTTCTGGAAAGAGTTTGCCCGTACCGCCAAGCCGGAGGATTATCAGGGTAAATGCGTTGGCTACGGAGAGTGGGGGATCGTCGATGTCTGGCGCCGTGAGAAACCGGAGTTCTGGGCTACCAAGAAAGCCTATTCGCCCGTCCGCCTGATGACGACCGAGGTGGCTTCCTTCCTGTCCGGACAACGTTTGTTGCTTCCGTTGTACAACCGCTTCGACCATACTGACCTGGATGAGATCAAGATACGTTATACCTACAAAGGTGTGGAGAAGGAACTTCCCGCTCCTTCCATCGCTCCTCACCAAAAAGGACTGTTGGTAATCCCTGCCGAGGCTTGGGAGGAAGGCGAACTGTTGTCAATTTGTTTCTATACAGCTACGGGTGAGTTATTGGATGCCGAACAAGTTTCATTGGGCAGCGATTACCACGTTCGCCTTGCCGATTCGGAAGCATCTCCGGTAAACGGTGTGTTGCAGGTAGAGGAAACCGCCGGTATGATGACGATTAAAGGAGACGGTTTCGAGATCCCTTTCTCCAAAGAAACCGGCCTGATCAGCAACGCTACCTCCAAGGGGCAGGTCATCATCGAGAAAGGCCCGTTCCTCCATCTCGACATCAACCTGAACCATCTGACCGGAGCCGAAGTGCGTAAGAGCGCCCGGAAGTTCCTGGCCTCCGACAGCGACTGGAAGAAGCAGAGCTTGACCTATACCCGCAAAGAGGGTACGGTCGAGGTCGCCCTCTCCGGTTTCTATCAGGATGTACAAACAGATATCCTGATCCGGATATCTCCCGCCGGGGAAATGAATGTCAGCTATGTCGTTGCGGGACAGCCAAACGGTTACCTGCGTGAGACGGGCTTGTCTTTCTACTTACCCGAACGTCTGGACTATCTGCAATGGGAGCGTAAAGGTATGTGGAGTTGTTACCCCGAAGGCGCTTTTGCCGGAAACACGGGCGAGACTTCCCTTTATAACCCGAAGCAAGTGCGATATGGCGAGAACCCTGCTCAACCCTGGTCGGCCGATACGCACAACTATTACTATTGGGCGGATGCCGGTGCAAACTGTGACTGTCCGTTGACGCAAATGGCAAAGGGTATGAAGGAGAACATCTATCGCTATACCCTTTCCGCTACAGGGGGAGGAGCAGGGCTTACGGTTTGTTCACCGGACGCATCCCTGGCTTGCCGCACCTCCAAAAGAGGAGACGGGCAGTTGATGCTTTACATTAATAATCGTTGGGATTACCCGGAGATTGCCTGGGGCAACTATTGCAAGACGTTGGAGGCGGTGCCTTGCTATGGCGAGATGAAGATACGGTTCTGATTAAATTAATAAGAGAAGATAGCATGGAACTGTGTCAAAACTGCCTTGTCCCTGCGCTTGACGCGGGGCCTCAAAAGAACAGGCCTTATTAATCAGATATTTATAGGGTCAGTTCTAATGCGATCCCACGTCAAGCGCGGGAACGGGGCAGTTTTGACACAGCTCCACGTATTGTTTAAAGATGGAGTTTCCCCTTGATCGCCTTCGGTATCGCGTCCTTATGGACCATCACATAGATGGTTTTGGCGCGGACGAAGCTCTCGGACATGTTCAGGTAGCCGCCGAACTTGTTGCGGTCGGTTCCCCATGAGTTCTTGGTGATGTAGTATTTCGTGCCGTTCTGGTCTTTGGCGATGCCGGTCAGGTGCATCAGGTGGTCGTCGGTGGTCACGAATGATTCGAATCCGGCCTGGCGCACTTCCGGGGTCACGTTGATTTCCGGGTAGGGGCGTTCGAACTTGAAGACCTCTTCTAAGCGTTCCTTCTCCCCTAATTTCTCGAAGCGGGCACGGTCCGTATTCGACAGGTCTTCCACCTTCTTCACTTCCGGGTTGATGGCGACGCCGTTCGTAAAGGAGAATCCCTTCTCGCTCACGTCTCCGTCCCAGCAGACCGTATAGCCGTTCGTCAGGGCATAATCCACCGTCTCCATCATCTCGTCGAGCGGCAGGTTATACATCAGGGAATGTTCCCAGTTGTCCGGCACTTCCACATCGAACTTCACATAATACGGATGGTGCGTGAAGCTGGTCAGTTCGATATAGTCGTCCATATTCAGCCCTAAGGATTCGGCGAATGACTTCGGCGTATATTCCTTTCCTTTATACGTGAACTTCTCCGGCAGCTTTCCCAGGTAGGTGTCGAACAGGTTAGCAATCAGCTTGTCATATTCCGGACTGCGCTGTTTCGCCTTCACTGCCACATCGGCGATGGCGTGCATGTAGCGAACCATCTCGCTGTGGTTATGCTTCTCGGAGTCGTAGTTGATACCCGTATATACCTCTTCCGGTACGATCCCTACCTGGCGGTACGCATTCATAAAAGTATGCGAAAGGCTGCCCTGCCCGATATTACCGTCCCCGCGACGCAGGTAGTTGTCCTGCAACTGGTTCATGTATTTCTGGCGGACGATGAACATCTCCGAAAGGTCATACGTGCCTTTCCCCATACGAAGCAGTTCGGATTCCATAAACGACGTAGTGGCAAAGCACCAGCAAGTCCCTGTTGCCGCTTGGTTCTTAACCGGGGTAGCGGGAACCGTTACCACTTCCGTAAACTGGTACCCCTGACCGAACGTTGCCGAAGCAGAGAAAGCCAGCATGCAAGATAGAATAAGTGATTTCATGTATATAAAGATTAAATTATTAATTATCGTGTCTTGGATAGTAACCTTTCCCCTCTCGAGAGGGGAAACAGTTACTTTTAGATTGTATGACTGTTATTTATTATATATGAATATCGGTCAATTGTTCAGAATCCCCTCGCGAACATCTTCCAGAACTCGTCCGCCATCTCCTGCCAGCGCAGGATTGTCGCTCCTGCGAAGTCGGCCGTGTAGCCGGTCAGGAAAGCCCGTGCGGTCTCTTCCCCTTTGCTGTCCTGCAACTCTTTGTAGCGGTTTTCCACGAAAGGCATTTCGGATAAGCCCTTTTCCTCGAAATGGGCGACCGCGCCGTTGATCTTCTCTTTGGTCAATCCCCAGCGGACCGTAGCCAGTTTGTTTGCCGTCCGGTATTTCCAGACGATGGCATCCTCACGGTGGCGGTGTTGTCCGCAGATACCGAAAGCAGCCGGCAGGTCGGTCGTTCCGGAGAAGATCGGGATACGCGGGCTCTGCCCCGGATTGTCGAACGACAGCCAGGCAACGCCGCCCACTGCATCCGGCAACCAACTGCGAAGCTGTATCACGTGCGAGTAGGAACATTGCGGAACCGCCACTAAGCGATTGCGTGTCACCGTCCCTTCCTTCACGCCGTTCAGCATATTCAGCATATCTGTTCCCATCCAGGGGTTAGCCGCCGGACTTGTGATCGTATCCGTTTCCTTCGTCTCCTTGTTCTTGACAGCCACTTTCAGATTCTTCGTCATGTCCCATTCCGTCCCTTCATACGTCTGGCGTAGCAATGCCATCACATCCGTTACGGCAACCGGCTTGTCCGGCTTCACGCTGATCGGCAGCTCTTCCGAGTCGTACGACAGTTGGAGGGAAGGGGCAAGCGCATTCAGAATGAAATACTCGCGGATGCTGAATGCCTTCGGTTCGCCGAAATAGTTACCCCCGCTGTAGGCTTTCCAGAACTTGAACGGCTCCTTGCCGTCCCAGAACTCCATCTTCTTAGCAACAGAAAATACGTTTTCGGAAGCCATATAGTTATCCCTGTCCTTCAGGTCGAGCGTCGAGATACGCGAGATATTGGCCGACACCCCCACATGATCGTCCGGGATGCGGACAGCCGCCCATACACCCCCGATCTTGTCCGGCCCCTCGCCGAACACCTCGAAATGCCAGACCTCGTTCGGGTCGGCGATCGTCAGGCATTCGCCCGAATCCCCGTATCCGTATTCGGCAACCAATTGCCCGATCAGCCGGATCGCTTCGCGTGCCGTCGTGCAACGCTGCAAGGCTATCTTTTCCAACTCCTCGATCATGAACATACCTTTCTTGTTCTGCAACTCTTTGCGCCCGGAGATGGTCGTTTCGCCGATACCCAACTGTTTTTCGTTGAGGCAAGGGTAGGCGGTGTTCAGGAACTGGTAGGTAGAGCGGGCTTCCGGTATTGTCCCTTTCAATTCCATATTCGTGCGATCGGCAGGATATTCGGTGTGCATGCGGCCGTTATAGATGGCGACTGTCGTGTCGCGCTCGTAGCGTGCCGCCGGGACGATCTCCATCCAGGTGCGATAGTTCCCGTCGCAGGTGTGACTGGTCATGACCGAACCGTCGGCCGATGCTTTCTTGCCGACCAGGATGCTTGTACAACTTTCAGGAGTGTTGACCGGTCGGGAGTATTCGATTTCCTGGGCCCGAAGGCTGTTCCCGTAACAGATAAGTACAATAAGAAGGATAATTAGTCTATTCATGGCATTATCTTTAATTTTGTGGCTAAAGATATGAAATTTTCATATATTTGCTACCCCTTGCCGGGGGATTAATCCCCCGGTAAAAGAGGAATATCCCTGTAAGGAAATGATTAAATATAAATATGCCATGAAGAAACTAATTTATTTAAGCACATTACTATTTCTATTCGTGTTGCCGATGATGGCACAACAACCTTTGTTCCCGACACCCGCAAAAGTGCAGAACGGGAAAGGCTCTTTCGTTATCGGAAAGAATCTCCAGGTACAAGGCAATGGCGGGTATGCCGACAAGTTAGCCGCCGCCCTGCCGGCCGAGTTGAAAGAAGCCGGTTTGCAATCGTCACCCGCCAGCGGAACCATCCGTCTGGAACTGACAAACGATTGCAAGATGGCCGATGAAGCCTATACGCTTGTCGTCGAACCGAACAGCATCCTGCTGCAAGCCTCTTCCGAAGCCGGCCTGTTCTATGCGAAGGAAGCCCTTCTGCAACTTTCCCGTTTCGGCAAAGGTAACGTG